>Ga0066256_1000152_pt1 | contig 300327 bp, 250 predicted proteins | sample ThiBio_1000_biof_FD_87107 | JGI IMG/M metagenome (GOLD analysis project Ga0066256, IMG submission 87107) | Wastewater bioreactor microbial communities from Cape Town, South Africa - Thiocy_expt_1000_biof (version 2) | ecosystem: Engineered > Bioreactor > Thiocyanate-remediating >... | reverse complement strand
TTCAGGTACAGGACACTAATTGAGCGAACTGCTACGCTGCCATAAATTACCTTTTTGCAATGCTAAGATCCGGTTCTACCTGTCATTTTCAAAGAGCTTTAGTTGCGCTAATTGTTTACTCAGCATGACAACCCGCAGTGGATAATACCCGCGGGGTATGCAGGCTTCGTATATTATTGGAGTGCAGGCAGATATTTTTCACTCCGCCACGCAGAGGAATAAGGATCGGGCTTAATGATCATACAAGGTGCAATCCGGACTTTCGCAAGCGGGAGATGAACAGCAAGCTGATAATATGGTATTGCCTGATAAATCGTGAATAGCGGCAGAGCGTAATTATATTGAGCGTTGCTGATCTCATAACAATACAGGCCCCATACACATTACCTTAGTATCTTATTGTGTCGGTGCCGGTTTCTCGTTTGTATAATAAAATTATAAGTAATAAGATAAATGTTGATAGCTACAACATATTATTAAGATAATAAGATGTGGATATCAATGCGATACATACTTACGCAAGCTAAAGAATATGATATTTTGAACGTACTGTTAAACTATTGAACTTTTACCCGGAACAAAAACCTGAAATGCGCCCCATTATACAGATCAATGAATTTTAAAGTATATTTAGTGTATACTTCCCGCTCATGAAAAATAATATACGATCGCTTTTAATTGCAGGCATCTGCATTGCCAATGTAAACCTTGCTTCAGCGCAAAAATGGATCAATCTTTTTAACGGCAAAGATTTAACCGGGTGGCATATACTACCAGGCGGCAACTGGCAGGTAGAGAAAGGGGCTATTGTTGGCACCAGTACTGCTGACGAAAAAAAACATGGAATGCTATTAACCGACAGTATATTCGGAGATTTTGAGGTGGAGATATCATACAAAGCCGTAAAAGGCAATAGCGGACTTTATTTCAGGGCTGAAAAAGTGCAGGATGATGTTGGTGTATATGGTTTTCAGGCAGAGATTGATCCAGAAAAAGATGCCGGCGGTTTATATGAAACAGGCGGCAGAACATGGGTAGTAAAACCAACGCCTGAACAGGTTAAAACATGGTATAAGCCCAACCAGTGGAATACCATGAAAGTACGTGCTGTGGGCAGGGATATAACCGTTTGGGTGAATGGAAAGGAAACAGCAAAGCTTACCAATGACCCTGGCAGAACCGCAGGCAGAATAGGGTTGCAATTACATGGTGGTATGGATATGGAAATATATTTCAGGCAGGTGAGGATAAGAAGTTTGGAGTAGGGAAAGGGAAGTGGCGGTCAGCCATCAGCTATCGGCTATGAGCAATGGGCTGTCAGCACATTTTCCGGTAAAATTCCGTGTAGCTCTGTAATATCCGCTTATTCCGTGTTCTATTCTCCGCTTCGGTAAAGAAGCACAATGATATGCAGATCAACGGAGCGTCGCCAATGTCGCCCAACCATGGCTATGCAGTTGGTTACAATATATCTTCGGTTATACTAAGGCGTTACTTCACTGGTTTATGATTCGCCCTGTAATGTTTCCTTAACCTTTTTCTTTGCCTGGCGAAGCCTGTAGTTGAACGTAAGATTTGCCTGGCGCATCCGCCCTTGTGAATTGGTAATTATATAAAAATTAGAGCCTTCAATTACAGAACGGTATTTGCGTGAGTTAAATACATCTACAATATTTAATGTTAGTGTTGCCTTGTTCTTCATAATATCCTTGCTTACAGCGAAATCCAAAGTGGCAAGTGATTTACGTTTACCCTGCGGTGTTTGCTGCGGAGCTTCATAATTACCGCGCAACTGAATATCTGTATTCTTCCAAACCGTTGTTCTGGACAGCAGCCGGAACAGCCAGCTATAAGTATCACTTTTAAATTCATCATCAAGATTGCTTCCGTCTGTTATTGCGCGGAAGAAATTAAAGCTACCGTCAACCTTCCACCAGTTCCACGGTGAATATGAGCCGGTAAATTCTGCGCCAAACGAATTTTCTGTTGCAAGGTTTTCCGGCAATGAAACGGTATTGCCATTTTCATCCACGCGGCGCACAGTCATTATTTTACCCTTTGTATTCCGGTAATACAATGATGAGCTGACAGAAAATTTACTGAGATACTTGATATGCCCTATTTCAAAGGAATGTGTGAACTCAGGATTAAGGTCTGGATTACCGCTGAAATAATTTCGGTTATCGCTGTACGTCATAAAAGGGCTAAGATCATTATACTGCGGGCGCCTGATCCTTCTGCTATAGCTTAACTGCACCGCATGCCCGTTTGGCAAATCATAAGTAAGATGTACGCTGGGAAAAAAATTCGCATACTTTCTCGGGTTAACCTGGTTGGTTTGCTTTAATGTAGTAGTTACGTTTGTCAGCTCCCCACGAACGCCAAGCTGATAAGAGAACTTTTTAACTTTATTGCTTACAATGGCGTATAGTGCATGAATATTTTCATTATACACAAAATTGTTGGTGAGCCCCGGCACTTCGAACCAGCTATTATCTGCTTCACGCTGGGTTACCGTATAGTTGTTGGTCATATCCCTGAAGCTGGTACGTATACCGGTTTCAAATTTTCCTTTTTCGCCAAAGGGTTGTATGTAATCTATCTGAGCGAGGTACTGTTTTTCAGTTTCGTCATTCAACGCACGTTGCAGCAGGTATGGAATACCAGAAGATGTTCCATCAGGTTTATATACATGCTGTCCGAAATACTGGTCAGAATTTTCCCAGTTATCAAGATAACGGATATCGGCAGTCAATTCATGTCCCTCTCTTTTGAAAATACGTTTAAAATTTAACGAGTATTCGGAGTTAGGTTCTGTTTCTGTTTCATCCTGTGTGCGGTATGTGATAGCCGTGGGATCTTTTATTGTTCCGAGATAATCATGATAATAAATATCAGAAAATCTTTTACCCTTACTGATGCGGTAAGTATACGCTGCGGTTAAAATGTTTTTATCATCAAAATAATAGTCAAGCCCGGCGCGGGCAGTATTATATAATCCTTTGAGGTGATGCTCCATATTTTTTGTACTAATGAACACGCTGTCGTTCCGGTAAAACTCCTGGTATTGATCATTTTTCCCCGGAGCGTTACGATAGGAAGCGGTATAGTTCACAAAGAAATTGAGATTGCGGCGGCGATAGTTAACATTGGCTGCCAGTCCAAAGTTTTCAGGATAACCTGCAATTACATCAAACGAGCCGTTAAACCCATCTCTTTTTTCTTTTTTCAAAATAATATTGATGATACCACCCATACCTTCCGCCTCGTACCTTGCTGAAGGATTTGTAATAATCTCAATGCGATCAACCATACTCCCCTGCAGTTGCTGCAAACCACTGCCGCCTTTTATACTTACAAGCCCTGAAGGTTTTCCATCAATCAAAATCCTTACACTGCTGCTTCCTCTTAAGCTTACATTACCATCTACATCAACCGCAACAGAAGGTACATTACTGAGTATATCGGCTGCTGTTCCACCGCTATTGGCAAGGTCTTTACCAACATTAAATACTTTTTTATCGAGCGAAAGCTGCATGCTGCTTTTTTCAGCACGCACCAATACTTCGTCAAGTGTTTTTGTTAAAGCGGTTAATTTTATAGTGCCCAGCTTATGGTTTGCATGATCGGCAGATAAATGTATAAGCGGTGATCTGTAGGAGTCGTAACCAATAAAATCTATTTCTATAAAATACCTGCCTGTGGAGGCATTGACAGAAAACTCACCGTTTTCCGCGGTATTAACAGCAGTTATTGCTATGCTGTCTCCCTGTTTGAACAGGCTTACCGTTGCAAAACCCAGCGCGGTATTGTGTGCAGCTTCAATTACTTTACCGGAAATGGCAAATGCGGGTTTTGTTTGAGCTGAGGTTTGTAAAAAGCAAACAGTTACAATAATAATGGTAAAGGCATATTGTATAGCTCTTTTAAATACAGCAATATGATCAGGCATCGTTAGTAAATATCTCATCAGGTGCTAGTTAAGCTGATAGTTGTTATTAAACCGGTAAAAGTACCGAATAATCATGAGCCCTGCGTCCTGCACTTTCAGGTTTTCGGTTATATACAAAAACCTTCTGTGCTAACCTGAATTAGTTGACTTATTCCAATACTTAGCACAGCTAACACCAAAAATTTCGACGCCTTAATACATGTTGTTTCGTTAGGCATTTATAAATCTTTCCATATTATACTAAACATGTATACTCTATGTACCAGCCCTATTTTTTTTGACCGAATGCCGTAATGGCCTCTACAAGCTTATCCAGGTTTTTTGTAGTTGTAAAAACATTTGGAGTTATTCTTACTCCACTTATATTTTCCCAGGTAAAGCTGCTGGTATGTATTTTATATTTTTCAAACAAAAAGGAACCAAGTTCCACAGGTTCTTTTCCCTCAATACTTATACAGCCTATAGCACAGGCCCAGCGTGGGTCAAATGAAGTTCTCAATTTTACGCCAGGCAGGGATTTTACCTTTTCCATCCAATAATTTTTCAGATAGTGCAGGCGTTGCTGTTTACGTTCGCTCCCTATCATTTCATGAAATTCTATTGCTTTGCTTATTGCCTGTTCAATATAAAACGGTCGGGTACCTAAGGTTTCAAATTTCCGTATATCATCTTTCAACGGATCATCTGCTGTCGCAAACATTGGATAAACATTCTTTATCTTCTCCTTTTTTACATAAAGCATCCCGCTGCCTATTGGCGCATACAACCATTTATGCAGGCTGGTAGCAAAATAATCCACTCCAAGATCATTAATATTAAAAGTAAGATGAGCAAAACTGTGCGCACCATCAACCAGAACTTCAATTCCCCGTTTATGTGCTTCGGCAGCGATCTTTTTTACAGGTAGTACCTGTCCAGTCCAATTGATCATATGTGTTATATGAACAAGCTTCGTTTTTGAAGTAAATGCGCCCACAAATTTTTTTACAAGAAATTCCTCATCTTCTATGGGAAGCTCAAGATTCAACCAAACCATTTTAATACCATCCCGCTTTTCGCGTTGTTTATATGCATTTACCACATTGGGATAATCCTGCCGGGTAGCCACTATTTCATCACCAGGCTTCAGGGTTAATCCGAAAATAATCGTTTCCAGCCCTTCGGAAGCATTCCTGTTAACTGCAATTTCTTCAGCGCTGCATCCTGCCAGCCTTGCCAGGTTCGCTCTTAATGGTTCACGCCCCTGGTCTAAAATCCGCCACATATAATAGCTGGGAGCTTCATTGCTTAAATCGTAATACCGCTTCATAGCGTCCTGAACTGTTTTGGGAGCAGGTGATACGCCGCCATTATTCAAATCCATTACAGCTGGTGATGATGTAAATGATTGCTGTACATAATACCAAAATGATTCATCAGACGCTAATTTCTCAGGTGGGATATTACCAGCTTCAGCTATTGCTTTACTTAAATTTCTGGACCACGCCGGCACTGAGGTGGAAAGAAGGGCTGAAGCAGTAAAAAGTCCTGCCTTTTGTAAAAAATTTCTCCGGTGCTGTGACTTCATAATAAAATAACTAAAATTAAAATGGTAATATACTTAAAGGTGAGTAACTAACAGGCGAAATCTTCAACATGCAGGCATATACCACGTTAGATAATCAAAATAAAAAAACCGCAAACACAATACTGAACTGCATTTGCGGATTTTACCAGTAGCCGGGTCGGGACAATTATCTAATAGCATTATAGAGGATTTTCTTAGGGTTAGCGAATTGCCCGACTGTCATCTTGACCGATGAGGGTAAAGATAAAGGAGATTGTTTACAATCGAAGAAAGTGCTTTTTTAGAACCTGATATGCTCTTCAGAAAATTGCGTGTAGCCTCTGAGCAGTCGTGGACGTTGACCCAAAGGGACGAGCTATTGAAAGTTGCCCATAAATCGGCAGAATATCCTATTTCTGATCAACTGGAATTGTTTCAAACCGATGGATTTTTCGCGTTAGCAATAGGCCCGGAGAAATATAAAAGATTTAATAGCCGGTGGGAATTAGATAACGGTGTGCTGAATATGGTGCCTAATTTCCCGTTGTATAAGTAGTTAGTTATTTTGTTGCGTACTGCAGTGTCATTATCAACAATAGTTGCTGCGCTCTCTTGCACGGCAACAAGGCTATTGGCTTAGTATTTAGTTTATACCACTCGGTGTATGATTTGCAGGTATATAAAAAGATTATTACAGATATTCGCTGATATTCAATGTATAAACGTTAAATACTTTAGATAAAGTAGCCAATGAATATTGAAAAATTGATAAAAAAGCTTGTTAATAAAGCGCTAGGTATTGATAATGCAGGTGAAGCTGAATTTGTAACAGTTGCACAACTTCAATCTGTCGATGAAAATGGTTTTATTACAACCATAGACACAAATACGGCAATAATATCGGGTGAACTGGTTCCTGAAATTAACCCCAAAAATGTATCTCCGGTGGTTAACCATACCGGGGTCAGCTATAATAAGGACTTCCAGTACAACCCATCGTCATGGATGTATTTATCAGACGTTCCGGGGCTAGAACAAGCCGAACCACTGGTTGTTAATTGGAGTTCAGGTAATCACACATCACTGGTCATTGATCAGGGATTTGTTTATACCTATGAGCTTTCTCCAAGGCTTACAGAAGAAGAAATGATTTGGGATGATCTCACAAGACCTGTTTATGAAGTGGTTCGTAATAAACCTCTATCAGTGTATGATTTTCCTATACATTCTGAAGCATTTGTAAAAGTGAAAATGGATTACTTAAAAGATTACCTCGAACTTCGAAAAAAGATGGCAATAACTGTTTACTATATTGAACAGGATTGTTTTATTGATGAAGATTTACTTAAGCTGATGGATGGGGAAGAGTATTTCGAACAGGAGTTTGAAAAATATTATATCCGGTTCCAGAAACTGGGGCATAAAGCGGATGTAGGAAGATTGGAAATTAACGGATATGAATTGATTTGTAATGAAACTGAACCGGCAGAAGAGGAAAAAGAAATAGGTCTCTACTGGAAAGGAATAGAAGGCATCGTAAGCCCTGCAAGAGCAAGGCATAGTATGCCGTTGGAATACGTTTATATTTCCGATGTTGCTTTGGAGAGGTTTGAAAATGACGATAGCTATAAGGTATATCCGCAAACGGGAATTATTCAATATCGCAACCAGTGGGGGGTATCTCATTGTATGCGGGAAGGCAAGAATGCAATTAAGCTGGAACTAAAAAAGCTTTACGAAGGTGTACCTTACGAAATTATCAGTCACCTGAACAAGTTTTCGATAGAGAAGTCTTCAGTAGTTCCCGGGGAAAATATTGTGATGAAAGCCGAGAGAATTGTTCGCAGATACATTCGATTTGGGGAAAACTTGACACAGATTGTGAACCGCATCTGCGGATTTGGATTTAATATTACGGATATTATTACTTTGAATAAAGAGGAAATTGAATACACGGGTTGGCAAAACTTTCCTGAATTCGATCTTATCGCCCATCACATTAATTTAAAGACATTTTCAAAGGAGCAGTTTATCTCTCGTTGTAAAGAATTAAATAATTTAATCAATGAAAACCTATGTGAAAGACCATTGAGAAAAGTAGTTAATGCCTTGGGGTTTTCTGAAGAAGACACGGGGCTTAAAAGAGGTGTCAAACTGCTCGAAATGATCATAAAATATTTGCATGTTGTAAAAGAAACCGGGCTTAATACTTTAAAGCATAAGGAAATCATACTGGAACGGGTTACAGAATTAAAGAATTTTACCCCTGTTTTACAACTGGTAAAACTGAATGATTTAAGGCAATTAGATGCCCATAAAAACAGTGGGGATAAACAGAAGTTCAGTAGTGCTTTAAAAGCGTTTAGTATCAATTCTGCTTCATTATCAAATAATTATGCTGATGCCTGTTACAAAGTTTATGACGGGTTAGACGAAATGTTTCTTTCCCTGAACGACCTTCTGGAAGTAGATTTTCTGTAAATACCCCCACGAAATCCATCTGTAAAGGCTAAGATTTACCATAATTCAACTAATTAGTTGAATTATTTGGGATAAATACCTATTTTTGTAATGTGAAACTATTATTTCAAATATGGCCACATCAGAGGAGGTATATTCATTCTTACAGGATTTTAAGGTCAAGCTGGGCATCTGGGGAGTTGTCTTCCGGGATGACAGGGGCAAGAATGCGCAAACTCTTTTAAGCCTTGAAATAACACCCGTTTTTAGGGAGAAAATTTTAAAAGAATTGGAAGTGGTTGACTATGCTAAGGGACCTATAACGGAAAATCTAAACGGAGGAGCAAGTATGTGGGTGTTTGGTAAAATAATTAAAGGACAAGAAGTATATATAAAAATTACACTTGGAATTTCTTATGCTCAGGTATTATGTATTTCGTTTCATATTGCCGAGCACGCTATGAAATTTCCTTTAAAAAATTAATGTATGAAAAGTCCATTTACAGGCGGAGCCACAAGGCTGGAAAAAGAACCAAGGGTTCTGGAGTACAGAAAAGATGCATTTGAGGTACTGTATCATTATTATGTGTGTGTGGATACCCAGGAGCAGTTTACCACTACGGATATTGACACCCTGAACCTAAATCAGGTACATAATAAATACAGAGAGAAATACGGCATCCCCTTTACAGATGAAATTAAGAATATACGGGAAAAATATGGACTGAGTGCTGCGAAAATGAGTGAAGTACTCGGTCTGGGTGCTAATGTGTATCGAAACTATGAGGCCGGTGAAATGCCCAGCGTAGCAACCGGTCGTTTGATAAGATTGGCAGAAGATTCCGAAGAATTCAAGAAGTTGCTGGAGATGAGTAAAAACTCACTGGAACAACATGAATATGAGCGGGTCAAGAAGAAAGTGGAGCAGGTAGGGAGCGGATGGGGAACAGTGGAGGCAATGTGGAAAGGTTGGCTGTTTGGAAATGACTACCCCAATATTCAAAATGGATATAGGGTACCTACCTTAGAAAAAGTGGGTAATATGGTGTGTTTCTTTGCTCAGCGAAATAAGCCTTACACAACCGCATTAAATAAGCTGATGTTTTATGCGGATTTCGGACATTTTAAAAAATATGGCCAAAGCATCAGTGGTATTTACTATAAAGCCCTGCCAAAAGGTCCGGTGCCTGAAAACTACGGTGGTATTTACAATCACGTAGTCAATAATGGGTTTGCAAAAGTGGAAGAGAAGGACTTTGGAGACTTTGTAGGGGAAAGGTTTATTGCAGACGGCATCAGGATTTTTGAGGAAGAAGATGGTCCGTTTTCGGCTACAGAATTAAAGGTATTGGAAGAAGTGGCGGAAAGGTTCAAGGGATTAAGTACAAAAAGGATAATCGATATTAGCCATGAAGAACCGGCCTGGAAGGATAATGTAGGTGATTTTCACCGAATCAGTTTTGAGTATGGTTTCGAATTAAAAAATATTGACTGACAAAAAGGAAAATAATGTAAATCTGGCACTAACAGCGGACTTTTTCGCACAATTATTTAGTTTTCCAGTACTAAAAAATTTGTCAAGCTTAAGGATGATGAAAATTTGTCATAGAAATGTAAAAAAATAATATCAGGCTTAGTTATTGTCTTGTTAAAAAGATTTTTTGAAGAAGAAAGCCCTGATAGGTCTCAAGCTATCAAGGCTTTTTAGGAAATGAGTTCACGACTATGCTTACTCGTTTCCGTTGTTTTGATATTTGCGGCAAAAGTAGGGGTTGTTGAATGAAAAAACAATACCTACTCATTGCCAAATATAACAGGTAATTGCAAAATGCCTGCCACAAACTTATTCTTCTTTTAAGCCGGTCCGGCGACTCACGTTCTACTCCGTTAAAAGGTCGGACATTTTATTTTACCCCAAAAAATAAGAATCATGGGTAAAAATCAACACGTCACCAAACATCCCGGAGGGGGATGGCAGGTGAAGGGTGCCGGTAACCAAAAAGCGACAGTAGTTACCAAAACCCAGGAACAGTCCATTAAGGCCGCTATTCCGATAGCGAAGAATCAAAAATCAGAAGTAGTAATCCACGGTAAAAACGGGCAAATAAGAGATAAAGACTCTTATGGCAATGACCCGAATCCACCAAAAGATAAAAAAAATTAATTGGTGGATCTTAAATTAATGTTTAAATGAAATTGACTAATACACAACTTCAAAACTTTGTTTCCCGCATAAAATTGAAGATAGAAAATATGCCCACATATCGTGATCAGGTGAAAAACCTGATTGAGGATTTGGAAAAGTACATTACTACTGATACAAGTACAGGCATTAGGGTAACACGAGCAATCATAGCAGGCTCATGGAAAAAAGGTACTATTCTAAGAGCAACGGGAGAAAATCCTATTGATATTGATTTGGTCTTATATGTTGAAGGGGAGAAAAACCTTCAAGACGATCTTGAAAGATTGCATGACTTAATTATAAATTATCTTAAAAAAATATACCCAAATAAAGATATAGTTAGAGATACAGATGCAAAAGGTAAAACTAAATCAGTAAAAATTAAATTTATAGGAACAGGTCTCGAAATAGATATTGTTCCCGTGGTTCCGATGGAAACTCCTAAAGAATATGTTTGGCAGCCACAGCGAGGTGGTGCTGGAGACAAATATGTTACCAGTGTTACAAAGCAATTAGATTTCGCTAATGGTTATAGAAAACAAAACGCATCCTACACTGCTGTAGTAAGGGCATTAAAATGGTGGCGTAATTATAAAGAGCTAGATCAATTGTCTTCTTTTACAATAGAATTAATTGTCTCTTATTTGGAAACAAATAAAGGGTTAGAGACTAATATTGAAGAAGGAATAATTAGGTTTTTTAAACTTGTAAGTGATCCAAGCTTTCCAACTATTAATTTTTTAAATGCCATTAATAACCTACCTGTTCCAATACCTAAAATTTTCGTTGCAGACCCAACTAATAACGAAAATAACGCGGCTAGGAAAATAGATGAAACTAATTGGGATGAAATAAAAGAAGAGGCTGATAAAGCTTTCGAAGCTTTAAATATTGCACAATCAAAAAATTATGAAGGTGACACTATTGAAGAATGGAAGTTTGTTTTCGGTTCATCGTTTAATATTAAACCAGAGAATTAATTATGAGCTATAATACTTATACAACAACATCAACTTATACAGTAGTTGATATCAGAAAAACCTTTGAAGGTTTTGAGGCAGATTTAAGAATGATCGCCAGACGTACTGAGAAGTGGACAACAGAATATGTTGATATGGTCTTTCATGACATAATAAAATTGGCTGAAGCAAAGTTCCTAAGAAGTGTAGATATTGTTCTTTTGAACTCGGCTGACCAACCAATTCGTGCAGCTAAATACACTGTAAATGAGGCAGGCAATTCTATCACCGGCGATAGAGCCGGGGGGAATGATTGGCAAAACTTACTTAATACACAGCTTTCTGTTATTTTGAGCTATACTAGTTCCTGGCATTCGCTCACACAACAACAACAACAAAATTTTAGGCAAGAAAATAAATTCAAGATTGGATGGTGTGCTTCCAATCTTGACAACAGTTTTCCAAGCTTATCTAAACAAGCTGCTCAAAATTTCGCTAGTAATGGCTATGAATTAAACAAAACAAACTATAAGTAAACTTCAATGAACAACACAACCATCTTTGACAATATTATTGAGTTACCCAATTCCGACGTAAAAAAGCGTGCAGAAGCTTTAGTCGGTTTTCAGAAAAGATTTGAAAGAGTACATAATAATTTAAAGTTATTAATTGATCAGGAAGGATTAATAGAATGGAGTCAAAAGCACCATAAAATGAAGTTGCCGGTCTTAGAAACCATACTTGACAGGTATCCATTAGTGTTATTAGCAGGTGATGCAGGAACAGGGAAAACAGTATCAGCAGAGGGTATAGCAGATAGAATGGTGAGGGAGTTAGGAAAGGATGGTTTTTTCCTTAAATTAAGTACACGAGTTCGTGGAGAAGGTTTGCATGGACAAATGGGCAATCTTGTTAATAATGCTTTTGACAGATTGAAACAGGAAGCAGGTAAAAAAAGAATTGCCTTTCTGTTTATTGACGAAGCTGATGCAATTGCAACAACAAGATCAACCAATCAGATGCATCAGGAAGAAAAGGCTGCTGTTAATACGTTAATTCAGAAAATAGATGAGATTAGGTCATTGAATGGACGTGCCATCATTTTTATGTCCACAAACAGGCTTCATTTTATTGATGAAGCCATTTTACGAAGAGCTGCTATTATTATGGAGTTTGATCGGCCAGACGATGAGGAACGAAAAGAGTTCTTTACAAAAACACTTTCTGGAATTGATATAACGGACGGTGATGTTGACGAGCTCGTGAGTCTAACCGGACCGAATAGTAATGATGGTTTAGGTTATTCATTTTCTGACCTTGCGTTAAAAGTGCTTCCTGAAGCTGTAGCTGAAAGTTTCCCAGATAAGCCTATGTCCGGTAGTATTCTTAAAAAAGTTATAAGCAAAGTAAAACCAAGCCCCAAAATCATATGAGAAGAAAATATGCAGAAATACTGATAGGATTAGGAGGCGTGGTCTTGATAGGCTATTTACTCCTTTTTCAAGATGTTACTCAAGCTGTGCCTGCAATACTAATCGCAATAACTGTAAATATTGTAACTACACCTATTTATGTGCTAATAGTTGAGGGTATTTATAATTTTAAAAATCTCCCATTAATAATCAAAACGAAGATTTTGTATAGAAATCAAGATGTGAGACTTTCAATTTCTTACCTCTTTCGGATAAGAAGTAATGGAAAATATCTCCTAGTCAAAAACAGGAAAGGTAACTATTATCAATTGGTTGGCGGAGCTTATAAAACGCTGCCAGGCGCAGAAAAAGTATTTAAAAAGTATGAAGTTAAAACAGATAGACGATTTGTAACCGATGATGGAATAGCTAAAAATGATTTACGTTTTAGATTACCAGGACAATTTGTACTTAGAATTATCAGGTGGTTTAATTCAAGAGAAGATAGAGAAACTTCACAATGGAGAGAATTTTGCGAGGAATTGCTCACCACTAACATTATTGAGGACAAAGAAGATAAACATGCTTTCCGATACATTGACTATAGATATGTAAAAACGATTCAAACCCCTATTCAAAAAGCTAAAAACTTAAATTGTCAGGAGGTATTGATTTTCGAAATATTTGATTTGGTACCTAATAATGAACAAATAGATGTTCTAAATAAATTATATCAAAAAGGTGATACAGACCAAGTAAAATGGGCTGATGAAATAATTATCAACTCCTTGGGCTTTAATGAAAGGACAAAGGAAATGGAATACGAAATAGGCGCTCATACAAAATGGGCTGTTAACGAAAAATATTCAAAGGAATAGCTTATGATAAGGAGAAGGCAGAAGTACATAATTAAATACGCGGCTTTGGGGGGTATTGCTACTGCCGTTGCAGATGTTTTTTTACAATGGAATGAGCTTAAATCTAAAGGCCTTGACATTACCTGGGATAATTTTGATGGTAAACGAACTTTTAAAAGGGGACTCATTGGTGGAGGAATTGGAGCTTTCTACGGATATAAAAGTTATATAGATAAACTTGATTATGAAGCAAGGTTTCCGTTTAATGGTGACGAATACTTACGAAGATTGTTAGCTAAAGAAAATATTACATCTGACCCAATGCTTTTGAAAACTTGTCTTAAATACAAGTACTTTTTAAAAGATTGGCTAGCTAATAAATTCAATAAAGATCTTGCAGGAACTCCGGAGGATGCAGGATCGTTTTTTAAATATACAGCTATCAAGTCCAACTTCGACTTTGATATTATTTTGCCTTTTAAAAGAACAAGTTATCTTTCACTTCAGGACATGTTTTATAATGTTTATGATACGATCAATAAAGAGTTGGACGAAAAAGCTTTTATAAGTAAACAGACTAAAGGTATTGGTATTACATTCGAAAGACACGGATCGCCCATTCATTTTGATGTTATTCCGGGTAGAGAAATTTCTGACTACCAAATGGATAAAAAACTGAACTTATATGTTCGGCCAGATTGGGCATGGCAAAAAGGATCATCGTTTAAAACAAATGTGCAGTTACAGAAAAGAATTACTCAGAACATGCCACAGGTAAGAAAAGCGATTAAGTTGATTAAACTCTATAGAGATAGGAATGGATTGAATATACCTAGTGTTTTGATAGAACAGTGTGTCTGTGAAGCCTTGTCTCAGGAGATGTATAAAGTTAGCTTTTCTTGCATGGAGAATTTTTTAAACGGCATGCTGCACTTGTCGAATAGAATGAGACAGGAGAAGTTTGTTGATTTTATAAATACCAATAACAATCTTTTAGAAAAAATGCCTGATTATGACAAGTCGCATATTTCAGAACAACTTAGACGAGACATTGCCAAAGTCGAAAACAATCCTAGATATCTAGAGGAGCTTTTTGATTTATAGTTCAAAGTAATGCAATGGACTGTATTTTATTTTCTATAAAGGATTAAAACTTGGAAAATTGTATGCGGAGAAGCTAGAGAGTATGTTTAGCTTGCCTCAAACGAAAACGTTGTTATCATAAACTGATAGAGTTTTAGTATATATGTGACAAATAGTTAACTAGCCTTTTTTAAAAATAGGACGACTCCTCAAGCCTGATAATACCAGCCTCAGGTGCTAAGCCGTAGTGGTCTCGAATATTTAAGGATGGTAAAATTATCTGGACGTTATTCCCAACTGACCATATTCCATGCTATCGAATATCCGATCCTGCTAACAATTGGGGGAAGAATCATGCATTCGAATGTGGCGGGCGGGTTGCAGGTAGCAAATTTGTTCAGTTCGACCAATTTCTCCCAGCCAGTTTCAGTGGGGTTCGGTATCAGTATGTCGACCCAGAACGACTCCAAGCTGCTTTTTAAATGAATCGTTACTACGAAAGCAAGCCGTTCTCCATCCTTGCTGAGAATGCTCAAGCCGGGTGGAATCGATTCTCCTTTGACTGGTTGCCAGACTGTCGGTATCTTGTGGGATACCGCATTTGACCACTTATGACCTTGCGGATCATTTCGGTATTCTCAGAAAATACAAACTCATATCCAAACCACACAAAACAAATCAGCATTGCGGATTTCAGTAGTGCGCGACTGATCTTATCCAAATCAGGGGTACCAACAAATATCTTAAGGTCTGAATGCTCTCCATTATGTATTTCTGCCAAAAATTTTTTTGCTTCGCATTATAGTGTTTAGAATTTTTATCGAAAATTAAGTCTACCTGCGAACCCGTTTTTACGACCTTACCTTGACCGGGTGCCTTTCTCCTGTTTTTTTATTAATGACGAATGTGTATGGTAGAATGGAGTTTCGCCTCTTGTCAGGGATTGAGCCGAATGTCACCAGTTTCAACAACTCTGCTTCATTATATCCAGCTTCGTTATTACATTTTTTACAGGTAAGCACTTTATAACGCCCCCCGACAGATTCAGGTGGTAGATGGTCGATCGAAAACTCTAAATTGGCAATCATACCGTATCCCATCGGGGAACCCCATCATTGTTGGGTGATTTGTTGGGTATAGTTTTGCGGCAGCAGTAAGTGCAGTTTATCTTTTGGGGTGCTATTTATATTTTCAAACAGATAGGTAAGCCATTTTTCAGGATTGATGTTATGCAGCCGGCAAGTGGCAAACAAGCTATACAACATAGCTGCATCCTGAGCCCGCTCATGGCTTCCTGCGAACAAATAGTTCTTTCGCCCTAGGGCAATAGGTCTGATGCTGTTTTCTACCAGGTTATTGTCTATCTGCAAAATACCGTTGGTGGTATATACGCATAGCTTTTCCCACCTGTTAAGGGTATAGGTAATTGCTTTTCCCAAAGGACTTTTGGGAAGCGTTTTTGATAAAAACTCATGCATATTGTCATACATGTTCTCAAGTATAGGTACGGCATATTGCCCGCGGTATGCTTTTATTTGCTCCGGTGTATAGTGGTGATCTGTGCACCACTCCTCTATTTTATATAATGATTGTACCTGACCTAACAACATCTGCCCATAGTATTTGTCATACTCCAGGGCTTCAAAAAACTTTCTCCTCGCATGTGCCCAACAGCATAATGTGGTAATGCCTTCTACTTTGTCAAAGGTTTCATAAGCGTCATAGCCATCGCTTTGCAAATAGCCTTTAAAGCCGCTAAGCATGACTTGCGGGTACTTTGACCTCTGCCCGGCTGATAATCGAATAATGCCAGCTTTCTGCCGGTATCGTAATACACCCAGTAATATCCCTGGTGTGTAGTGCCTTTCTTGTTCTTATCTAAAACTTTTATGGTTGTTTCATCCGCATTCAGATAATGGCAATTCAGCACTTCTTTACAGTGCAGATTGTACACGGGTGTTACAAGTACCATGGCATCCTTTATTCAACCTGATACAGTGCTGTGGTTGATTGTTACGTTTTGCCTTTTAAATATTTCCAATTGGCGGTAAACAGGCTGATGATCTACAAATTTACTCACCAATAAATGAGTAAGCAGCGATGCTCCTGCTATGGATTTCTCCAGTGGCATAGCCGGCAATGGCGCTATTACACGCTTTGCTGTTAAACCATCTGCTGATGGCTTTATATATTTGGGACGTACAAATTGTTTTACAAATAATTCACCAGGTTGATATTCTAAAACTTCTTTTATTTCTTCCCTCAACACGTTTAGATTACTTACGTCTTCATCCGGCTGTAAGGTTATCACTTCACGGCGAAGACTATCCGGTAATGGATGACGACCGGGGTGTTTTACGGAAAGCTTTGTTTGTTGCTTTTCGTACTGTTTGACCAGGGTAGTTTTTACTACAGCTTGTTCTCCCAGCTTATCTTCAGGGAACATATCTGTTTGCAGGGCACTTGCTTAAATGCAACATACCATGGCTTTTACGGTAGCTACACTTATATCACCTGTAAAACAAAGCCGAACGCCATTGGGGTAGATTATCTCAACTGAGGAGCTTTCACCAACACTTAAGGCAACAAAGCCCGCTGCTTTGTTTTCTCCGTTCAGTTTCTTTAGTAATAATTGGATTTTACTAATCCGTTTTGCTCGCAGTAATCGCTAACGGTTAGTCCACTTTTATCGCATGCTTCCATGTGGGAGCGCATCTGAGCTGCTTTTGCCTGATCGTTTTTCTTCATCCGCAAATTTCTTAGCCGGTTAGCTCATTGGCAATATGGGGTTCCCCAATAGGATACATCATACCGTCTGGCGTCAAATAAAAGTAACTGTCGGCACAAAGAGGGCATACACACAGATTATAGGGTATGAAATCTTGCCCCGTAGCTTCAATTATCCTTCGATGCTTCTCCATATAATGGACAATTGTATGGCTATAGGTAGCAAGATGTTCCTTCCAAATCTTCTCAGTAACCGTTTTCGGAAATATTTTCATTAGATATATAACTCAGAAATTTACACCACCGAAAGTATCGTAAAATTTTTATCTCGTTGTTGTAAAAGGTCTTAAGGAGTTGTTTCAGACTTGAATAATCTAAATGCCAATTCTGAATATAAGGAATGTATTTTAGGTGCTACAACAGCCTAGTTGCATCATTCTCCCCATAATGATATTTCATTCTCAGCCGCCTAACCTTTTATTTTGCGCCTTCTAAATAATAAACATGACTAATATAAGGAAGGGAAAAAAAGACACCTGGGATAAGGATGGGTTGATGTTGACTGAAGAAGATATCAACACACAGGAATATTGCAGGCATCTGTCACCGGAGCAGAAATCCGGGTTAATTGCATTTGTCCATGAAATAAGTCAGGTATTGTATAACTCTTATTTTGAAAGCAATGAGCACATTTGACTATTTCCAAAAATTTATCCCTAAAGAAAGCGCAGTCACGAAAAATGAGCTATTTGTCTGGATTTACACCCGGGTAAGTTCTAAAGACCAGTTTGAGCAGAATTCCAGTGTCGAAAACCAGTTAACCGCGAACAGAACATATGCTGCCAAATTCAATTACCGTGTCACCGAAGAGTTCGGAGGAACTTATGAAAGTGCTAAATCAGATTTTACCCGCAAAGAGTTTAGCCGCTTGATATCCAAAGTAAAGGCCAGCCGAAAAAAGCCCTATGCTATTTTGGTCTATAAAATGAGCCGCTTTTCCCGTTCCGGAGGCAATGCTATTGGTCTGGTGAACAGGCTGGTGGAAGAGTCGGGTGTTCATCTGATCGAAGTATGCAGTGGCATATCAACAACAACAGAAAGAGGAAAAGTAGTTATTTATGAAAGCCTGTTCCATGCGTATAAAGAGAACCTGGAAAGAAAAGAAATCCTGATCCCCAGCATGGTTGCCTATATACAAAAAGGTTACAGGCTGGGCGTTACTCCTTTTGGATATGATCATTATGGGCCGCGGGTACGAAATGAAATGTTTTTTCGACGGCAGCAAAAAATAGTAATCAATAAAGACGGAGAACTGCTGAGACAGGCATGGCAGTGGAAAGCATCCGGACTTTATAGTGATGTGCAAATTATACAAAAACTCGCCGTAAGAGGGCTTCGGGTCAGACCTCAAAAGCTGAGCAGGATATGGAGGACTCCATTTTACTGTGGCATTAATATAAACCGTATGCTTGACGAGCCGGTAAAGGGAAATTGGGAGCCGCTTATTACTAAACATACTTTTATTAAGGTACAGCAACTACTGGAGAAAAATCACTCGGGGTATCAGCACAAAAAGGAGAACGTGGACCGGCCTTTATCGCGGTTATTAAAATGTAATAATTGTGATAACTATCTGGTGGGCTACATGGTTCAAAAGAAGGGGCTTCATTATTACCGATGCCTGAGATGCAAAGGAGTCAGTTTAAATGCCAGCACTACGCTAAGATCCAGGAGAAGAGGCGCACATGATATGTTTCTTGATTTGCTTGGTAAATACTGCATTCCAAATTACATTGTTTCAATAATAGAATTGCAATTAATAAAGTTGTTTAATCATTATCACAATATAGAGCCTGGTGGTAATCATTTATTGGAATCACAATTAAAGGCCCTTGAAGAGAAAAAGAAAACACTGCAAATCCGTTTCGGTTTAGGAGAAGTGAACCGGGAAATATTTGATATCACTTTGCAGTATTTAGCAGGACAAATACAGGCGGCTCAAAGAGAGTGCAAAACGGCCCTGCACAATGTATCCGGCCTGGAAAAATTGCTTGACAGTTCACAGCAAAAATTAAAAAGGTTTAGTGGGTTGTGGGAGTCCTGTAACCTGGATAACAAGAAAAGGATTCAAAGACTTCTCTTTCCTGAAGGGGTCTTTTACGAATTAAATAATCATGAATACATAATAAGAAAAGTGAATGATCTTGTCACAGAACACTAAGCCGGGTTGCGATGCATCTAGATAGTATTCCAGATTTTTTGCCAGCTTTTAAATTGGGATGGTGTTACGAAATAACGTGCGAAGTTGCCTTCGTGTAAACTGACCAGTTCATTTTCTACGGTTTGTACAAATTTTTCCCGGTCGCTTTCCGGCAATGTGAGCGCTTTCGCCCGGATAATAGAGATCGCTTCCGCTTTTGAATTCGGTGCGGTAATGATCTCCGAGATGAGAGAACGGATCAGATCGCGATATTGTATCCGGAAAGGGTCGGGTTCCCCCAATGACTGGCGTTGAACGGCATATTGTTTGGCAGAGCGGTCGTAGGCCCAGAGAAACACGTCCTTTAGTAATTCAACCCGGTTCAATTCATACACCCCAAGTAATCCGTCTATGTAAAGTGTATCGGGCACCTCCACGAATGACAGGGGAGCCAGGTTTTTTTTGTTCAAAGGAATATTGGCCGCTAAACGGGATACCCGCTTATTGACATCGTCAAAGGGTTGCAGGTAAGGTAGCTGTACCATGATAAAAAAGGCCTGCTCAAACGAATCCTGGATTTGAGCTGCTTTGTTTAGCATCAGTTCGAACATTTCTTCAATAAGCTGAGGTGTGCCGGTTGGGGTATAGACGGAACCTGCTATCCCCACACTGTGCGTTCTCAGCCTGCCGGAAGCAGCTGGATTAGGCAACAGGTTATTGGATAACAGCGCGTGCAGGCTTAAGACCGTGTACCGGTTAAAGCCAATATCGGCAGTATTATTAACAATAAATTCAATAGCGTCTTTGTGATTAAGGATCATCTGGGCTTCCGACGCGGACTTGTCGCCGGCCGACTCTCCCAGATCTAGGAGCCGTTGTGTATCGAGCAGGGAATAAGTATTCCCTTCCAGCCTGCTGGAATTCCAGGCCAGATCAATTAACAACCGCTGTAAAATTTGTTTCGCATAAGTACCTGCCGGGGCATTCATCTGGGCTGTTACTCCAAGACTGGCTAACTTCTCTTTTTCCTGTTTTGTCAGGTAACTGCTGCTGTTAGGCTGGTAGTTGTCAAGAAAGCTCCGGTTATAGCCTATCGGTTGGCGCTTTTGTTGGGGTTGCGAGACGTATTGCCGGATCTCCCGTGCTTGCCTAGACAGCGGTAGTAAATCGGAGTTGATCGTGTCTGGATCAACTTTCGCCAGATGGTATCTGGTGGCACGTCCTTTTCCAGAGGATACCAGTTCGCCTGAGACTATTAACTCCTTTAAACGCCTTTGCAGGGTCCGTCGCTCAGGAGGGCTTGTTAATTTGGCTTCAATAGCATCAATAGAAAGTCCTTCTACCTCGCCGGAAAGGGTAAGGACAATTTCCCGTAAATTTTTCGCTGGGTTTGCTGATTTAGCCATTGTCGCGATAAATAAATCACGACAAAATTACGCTTATTTATGTCACGAATCCTTTTATCGTGACAAAAATTGTCACGATTCGGTTAATCGCGACAATTTTTCTCTCTTTGAAGGAGTATTTCCTGTAACGCCCCGTTTTCGGTTCAAAATAGCAAGCATTTTCAGAAAAGTCAATTAAAAATTATAAAATAATTTTTTTGATTGACGATTTATGTATATTTGTAATGTAAACATGCTTTATGGAAGCTTTTGCAATGCGATTAAAAGAGTTAAGGGAGCGATATCAAATGACCTTGCAGCAACTTGCAGATCAACTGGACGTATCGAAGCAGGCAGTACACAGGCTGGAAAGCGGAGAGATGAAGCCCAGCAGTGAATTGCTGTTAAATGTCTGCGAAATTTTCAACAAGCCGTATGAGTATTTCCGCGAGGGCATAGAAGATCGTTACCAACTTGAACAGATCAGCTTCCGGCATAACAGTGAAAAGCGGGTAAAGCAACTTACGCTCCTTGAGATCAAGCAGGAAGTGCTCAATGAGGTGACCTATTTTATTGATCTGGAAAATTTGCTGGGCATTGGACGCACATTTGAAAACCCACTGGCTGGTCTGGGAATTACCGATAAAAAGGATGTAGAAAAAGCTGCTAAACAGTTGCGCAAAAAGTGGAAGCTCGGTAGCGTACCGATTGCAGATGTGGTAGATACACTGGAAAATAAAGGCGTGTATGTAGTTGAGGTTAATTACAATGAAGATTTCAGCGGGTTGAGTACGATGATGAACGAAGAGATACCGGTGGTTGTTCTAAACCGCAATGTGCGGTCAATAGAAAGAAAACGTCTGACGGCGATTCACGAATTGGGGCACCTGATCCTCCAATTTGCCAAAGACCTGGATGAAGAGACGATTGAGCGGTATTGCAATCATTTTGCGGGCGCAGTGTTGATTCCCGATGAGATACTTTGGGAGGAGTTGGGGAAAAAACGCCTGGGTATTTCGTTCAGCGAGTTAAAACGGATCAAAGAAACCTATGGTATCTCTATCCAGGCGATTATTTTTCGTGCAAACGAAACAGGATATATTTCACCCCGTGACCTGAGTTCCTGGTTAAATACTTATGAGGAATGGAAGAACAATGAAATGAGGATCATAGGTTCAGGGAAATTTCTCGGGAGAGAAAAGCCAATTCGTAAAGAAACCCTCCTGGTGCGAGCATTGGCGGAAAAAAGAATTATGTGGTCAAAAGCGGCCGAGATAATGCACACAAATATTGATCACCTTAAAACGCAGTTTGGATCTGAGGTATTGGCAATCCGAAATTAATGTACATCATCAACGATATTAACCATCTGCTTATCCTTGTAAGACTCTTCAAGGTACACGAATTGTTGCCCGCCGAAAGTCTTGCGATCTCAAGGATGAAAATGCAGCAATATAATGTGATCACTAATCAGCAGCTTGCTCCGCATACGCAGATCGTTCGTCTGAATATTGATGATGTGGAACTTTTTGAAAATTGGCGTGCAGGGAAGGGCAGACATCTGAGCGGCGCTGATCTAAGTACAATATATATCGCTGTTAAAAATCCGCAATTGACCATTCTGCTTTCAGCTGAGGACCTTTTTCTACCCGACATGTGTAATCAATGTGGTGCCCGCTACAAGCAATGGGGCGAACTGATCAAAGAAATTGCAGATGAAAGAATGATTCAAATGTACGAACTCTTTAAAAAAGCATCATGACTATAACGTAACATAAGAAAACCGATAAGCAGGCTTACCGGTCGGAGAAGCAGAGCTTCTTTTAATCAGGATCCCAAAGATACATTGTTTGGGTTTAAAACCAGCCTTGATTTCTCCCGATCACATAAGCTTTACAATAGTTTATACACTGGTTATGTTATAGCCAGAGTGGGTATGAATTGCCCAATTGTAATCACTAAAATATGTTTTATGGGATCAAAGACAAAACCGGATCGCAACAAAAAAGATTCGGTTATTATTCGCGAGCCGATCGCGCAGAATACCGGTGGCGGTCGGGCAAGGCAGGATCAGATAGCAGACATCTGTGAAATTTCCTTTCATGTTAAGTTGAAGGAATCGCCTCTGGCAAAAAAGGATGTACCGGTTACTCTGAAAAAATTTGGACATTATTACCACATTCTGGTGATGGCCTCCGTCATCGGAAGATTAAGTACCAAACAGTCTGAGATGGTTGAGACCTGTGCCCGTTTAGGGGTTAGGTACGCCGGTAAGATTATTAAGGAACCAAACGGAATGTATGCGCGATTCACAAGAATTATTCAGTGACCAGTTGTTTCCTGATCATTGTCTTGGGCGCAGCGGTATCTATTTACCTCATATCGAACCTGCGGAAGCAGAAGATGTGCTTGTTAGTTGTATGAATCCGTCAGGCACGAACATCGTGACCTGCCGGGATCCGCGCATTGATTCTTTTCTCAGGGAAGTGGGTGGCTTGGCGTTCGACGTTGCACCGTCCATTAGCGTTCTTGTTCAGGATCCATATATTCCCATCTTTGATTATCGTACTATTAAACTAGCTTACCAGGTTAAATCTGATGTGGTTGGACTGACACTGTCAGATATTCTCATAAATCGGTTAAAACTTGTAGCCGGGTATTATACACTCAAGAAAATCTCATTCCGAGAAGCCGCGATTATTCGCCAATTGTGCTTGCATAAGAAAGTAGTGCTGTTCTTAACAGGACAGGATGTACTGATCGAGACGGTTTGGCATCAACGTTCCGTCTGTGAGTTGTTCCAACAACTTAGCATGATGGGCTTCTGGGCTGTAACCGGATTTAATTTTTCGGTCTTCGGCGGAGAGTGTCCTGTCGCGCAACGCCTGAATCAAAAGAAGAGTCTTGTGTCTTCGATGTTGCTTGAAGAAAACGGACTGTTTGCCATTCCACATATTTACGCCGTGAACGATTTTCATATTACCCAATACCAGCAATGGCTAAAGCGTAATCCCCATATTCGGTTGTTGACTATGAACTGTCAAATGCAACGAAGTACAGAAGATATTGAACAGGTTGTACGTACGGCGCAGGCAATACTTATTATCAACGAGAAGCTACATATTATCTTGCAAGGCTATCGGTTTTCGGAAGTGCATCGTTTCGACGGTTTTTTGGATCGTATTCACATTGCTGAATCGAAACCCGTAAAATACGGTCAGGCTTTCAGAAGCGTTGAACCGGCTGTCACCGTCAAAGCCGGGCAATATAAAAAAGACGCATACAAAGGTCTTGTGGTTGAGAATATCGAATACCGAAGGCATGAGCTACGAAAGATACTGACCCGCGTGTCCAAGTAGCTGATAACAACGGTGAACGACCACATCAGTCACTGGACTATTAATCACTCATAAGCTTTCTGAGATGGCACTGACAAGTTGACCATCTTTCAACCATACAAAAAGACGAAAACATGTACTGAAAAACGTTGATTGTAGAAAACGTAACTATTTAGGGTAGGCGTTCACTACCACACCTTAGTTATACACCAAGATTGAAGATCGGTAGTGAATTAAGTAAGCATTAATTTTCATTTTACCTGAACGGGAGTTGAACCTTCATATTTGATTGATTATGTGTATTTAGCGTCATTCGGTTAAACATTACCGGACTACATATTGAACGATACGTATTGATGATAAGTGACTGATAAACAATAAAAAAGACGCATAAAATGCGCCTTTACATAAACACCATTTGAATTGTAGCGAGGATGGGAATTGAACCCATCACCTCAGGGTTATGAATCCTGCGCTCTAACCAACTGAGCTACCTCGCCGGATTATTACCCAACCACATACCTGTGATTTAGGGGTTGCAAAAATAGGGGTTTTTGCACTTCTTTTTTAAAAATGACCAGGAAAAACATACTTTAATAAAAACGGGTGGCTAGACAACCACCCGGTACCAAAACATGAGAAAACTTTGAACTTCAACTAAATGTATGATCCAGGAATGAGTTGAAGCCAATGAAAAAATGAAATTCCCGGAGTATTTTAAAATTCGATTAATCTATACAAGATCATATTCCCTGGACACATTATACGCGCTGCCAGATGTATTAATAATATTCATAAGCACCGGAAATATTTCGGTGTCCCTGTAATTATACCTGAATTCACATTCTTTAATGTGCAGGTTAAGGGTGTTTTTGCTCATACCTCTGAATTTATGTAACCGCCCCTTTGTATGTTGCCAAAAAACATTGATTTCTGATAAAGCGCCGGTGGATTTATTACCGGCAGGCAACATCCAATGTAAATTCCATGCACTGCAATCTGCTATAGCCTCAAAATTTTCGAACATCGACGACAATAACTTATATTCAGACTCACCTGATGAAGGAGTTATAATTGATTTAAGCACTTCGTCACCAACTTCCTTAAGCCATTGTGTACATATTTTCCCATTTTTTATTGAAAAACCGTAGTAAGCATGGTCATTGGCATTATAATTTGACGCAGCGTCAGGCTGTTCATAAAACGATATGACGGCGGCATGCTCTTTTTGGCAATGAGACGCTATATGATTCCTGATCAACTTAAAATAATTATTCACAGTAACACGGCTTACTCCACTTATTTCAGCTATCTGTGTAGCCGTAAGATCATCACAGAAAAGTTGCAGTATTTCCCGGCATTTGCGCTCCGAAAGATGAGCGCCTTTTAATAACTTATTCTTCATAAATAATTAGTTATACGAATAACTTCGGATTTAAAAATCAATACAAAAACCTGCACAGAAAATGTAAAATACACAAACGGAAAAAGCGCGGGGTAAACGATGATAACTAGATTAATTTACTCTACAATCTTGCCATATTAAAACAACAAAAACCATCCCGAATATTTTTATCCGCCTCAGATAAAACTTTTACACCACCAAAATGTTACAAAAAGAATGGCGACAAGTGTAAAAAAATGATGAGCGGTTATCACGGCAAATAAAAACGCAGTGCAATGTGAATACCGGCCGGCCCAGCCGGTCAGAAACAGCCTTATGTGATAATAATTCCTTTACTTTTTAAGGTACACTTCAATGATACCCTGATTAGTATTCCTGGGCGCAAAGAAAGAATCAACCCGGTTATAATGCAACTGGAGACTATCCCTTACTCTAAAAGGATAAAAATTATTTAAAGTGTTAATATATTCAAATAAAACAACGTCATAATATTGTTCACCAATTCGATCCTCAAACATTTTGGCTTCGCGGTTAAACATGCCTACACCAAGATGATACCAAAGCGGAAACTTATCTCCGGTTTCAAGTTTGTATGGTATTTCAGCAGCCAGAAAAGTAAGTTCAGACATATTGAGTACTCTTACATCTTTCTTATTCCTGAAAACATCAAGATTAAGCATCCTGTCTATACCTTTTGCAGTTGGCTCAGGAACGGTAATTTTATGCAATGTTTTCACATTTGTTCCCACCCAATTGCCCTGGGGAATAGCAATTGAAGCTGTTTTTATTGCTGCATTATGCATATCGACAATATCTTCCCCGGTAGCGGACGTAGCCATTGCACCGGTTGATTCATTTATTCTTAAGATACGTTGCATATAGTTCCAATATAACTGGCTCCACCATAACATTACCCCAATACTTAACACTGCACTGATTTTAAATAGATTTACCTGAACAGGCAAAACTGTGAGGAGCGCGCTGAAGAAAAATGCAAATGCAAAACTGTGAAAGAAAATATTACTGTTATCAGGCGTATAACTGGTAACCTGAAAAATTGCGGCCATACACAACACGCCCAATGTCATTAACAGGAAAATAACATCTCTTTTGTTTCTTATAAAATCTTTCCACTGCTTTAGCGCCGGCAAAGCAATCAACAGGATAATGAAAAAATAAAACTTCAACCATTGGGAATCTCCAAAAAAGATATTTAACATATCTCCCGCAGAAACCCTGGCATTATGGGGGGGGTGCCCATGGTTAAACCAATAAGAAAAATCGTACCGGGAAAAATAAAGTACTGCTGCAGATATGAAAACAGCGGTGCCGCCAACATACAATAAAAAATATTGCCATTTTTTCTCAAGCCAAACACTATACAAAAACAATATGCTGCATATCAAAAAAATCAACCCGCCACCATCCTGCTTGGTGAAAAAAGCAAAAAATGTAAATACAGCCGCCAAAAGCGAAAATAATTGCTTTTGCCTGTTTTTCTCAATCATTATTGCTTTGATGGCAAACGCGAGGGCAATAAAAGCATATACTATTACCGAGTGATTATACCATGGCCAGAAATTAATAAATGAAAAGGATATACAGTATAACAGCACAGATGCAAGCCTTACCCCTTCATTAACCTGCAAAGTTTTTAAAATTGAACGAAAAGCCAAACCGGAAATAATATTGATAAATACCTGGGCTTTTATCAATGTTATCATTTGGCTGCCAAATATTTTAAAAAATATGGCCGGAACAGCCCAGTACATACCTCCCAAAGGAATACCAAAATCGCGAAAGGGAATTTGCCCGTTACTTATGCGGTATGCTCCTTCCCAGGAAAGAAAAATATTTACCCTGTAAGGCAGTGTAAATAAAAGGGGAACTATAGCAAACGCCATTATAACGATTATCTCCAGAATTGCTAAGGGTCTTTTCATGTGCATAAACTCGGTTAATTTGTAAAAATATAGATTAGAAGCATAAATTCATAAGAACCCTGATCAAAAACCTTCTTAATGCATTATCTATATCTTATCTTTACTAATAATACTAACGTATTCAATTGGTACGTTATTGAATCAGAGTGATAAATATCAAAATCTTTTTATTATCACTTTTTCTTTTATAATCACTAATAAGCTACCCAGTGATATACTTAAAACTATTGAGACCAAAAGATTGGGCAAAAAATCTTTTTTTATACGTACCTCTTTTTTTCTCGGGAGATATATTTGACACATCAAAAATCATAAATGTTTTTATTGGATTCATCGCGTTTTGCTTTATTGCAAGCAGCATTTATATAATAAATGACTATGGCGATAGAGAAGATGACCGAAAACATCCTGAAAAAAGAAACCGGCCGCTTGCTTCGGGCAAAGCTTCGCCGGCTGTTGCACTGATCATTTGCGGTATACTTATTATAGCCGGCTTTGCTATTGCATATTTTACCAATAACCGTTTTTTTATTTTATTATCTATATATTTTGTGCTGAATTTAGCGTATTCATTTGGGCTGAAAAACATTCCTATTCTGGACATATTTATTATAGCTATAGGATTTTCATTACGTATCCGGTCCGGAGGCGCATTAGCACATGTTGATGTAACCATCTGGATGAACATTATGGTATTCCTGCTTGCTTTGTTCATGGCTATCGGTAAAAGAAGAGACGATGTTTTAATAAAGCTTTCTTCGGGAGTAGATATGCGCAAAGTAGTGAAAGGATACACGATAGATTTTTTAAATACAATGCTGGCCCTCGTATCTGCTGTGATGATTGTTTCCTATTTCATGTTTACTGTATCTGAAGGTGTTATTAAACGCCATCATACTGAAAGACTATATATAACCGCCCTGTTTGTAATGGCGGGCATTATGCGTTACCTGCAAATAATATATGTGCATGCTGATTCAGGATCTCCAACCAGGATTTTATATAAGGATAGGTTTATACAAATCTCTATTCTGTTATGGATGATTAGCTTTTATTTTCTTATTTATGCAAAAAAAATTCCTTTTTTTAATTAAAGAAAGCAATGCCTGTTGTACTTATACTTGGTGCCACATCTGATATGGGCAAAGCTATTGCCCGTAAATTCGCAGAAAAAGAATATGATATTCAGTTAGCATGCCGCAAGCCTGAGGAAATTTCGGCACTGGTTTCTGATTTGAAAATACGTTTTCAGCGCAATTGTACTGCACACGCTTTTGATGCAACTGATTTTTCTTCGCACCGGCAATTCTATGCATCGCTCCCTTCATCGCCTGATATAGTGGTTTGTGTGTTTGGTTATATGACTGACAATGATATTGCCATCACTGTATGGGAAGAAGCACTCAGAACCATTGAAACCAATTACACAGGAGCAGTAAGCATTCTTAACATCATTGCAACAGATTTTGGCTCAAAAAAGGAAGGCATTATTGCTGGCATCAGTTCTGTGGCAGGGGAAAGGGGAAGACAAAACAATTATATTTATGGAAGTGCGAAAGCCGGGTTTACCGCTTACCTGTCGGGGCTGAGAAATAAACTATATAAAGACAATGTGCATGTAGTTTCTGTTTTACCTGGATTTGTATATACAAAAATGACAGAGCATCTTAAGCTTCCCAAACTACTTACTGCAACACCGGAGGATGTAGCAACATACACTTATAATGCGATTATTAAACGGAAAGATATAATCTATATTAAGTGGTTCTGGAAATGGATCATGTTTATCATTAAATGCATTCCTGAAACTATTTTTAAAAAGAAAACACTTTGAAAAAGGCAATCGCATTTTTTGATTTTGACGGAACCATTACAACCAAGGATACACTTCTGGAAATAGTAAAATACTACAAAGGAAGAACCGGATTGTATACCGGATTTTTAAAACTATCTCCCTGGATTGCCGCCATGAAACTTAAACTTATCTCCAATCAGTTTGTTAAAGAACAATTTTTGACTCACTTCTTTGAGCATACACCCATAGATTTATTTCAGCAGCAATGCGATGTATTTGCCGAAAAAATCATTCCCCAATTGATCAGACCGGCAGCAATAAAAAAAATCAATGAATTTAAAGAGAATAATATTCCCGTAGTAATCGTATCTGCGTCACCTGAAAACTGGATAGCACCCTGGTGCAGGAAAAATAACCTGCAATGCATTGCAACATTACTTGAGGTAAAACACGGGCATATTACCGGGAAAATACATGGCGAAAATTGCTACGGTACTGAAAAAGTAAAAAGAATTAAAGAAACATTCGATCTGTCTGCATATGAAGAAATATTTTGCTTTGGAGATACAAAAGGTGACAAGCCCATGTTAGCGCTTGCCACCTCTGCATATTATAAACCTTTTCGCTGATGTTATAATTTCACCAGTTTATATGTAGATCTATACCTGTAGTCTACGATAACTTCTATAAAATATATGCCTTTTTCCAGCTTCGATACATCTATTGTCTGGTAGAAGGCATTGTTATCTTTAATAACCTCTTTGTGTAGTACCTTCTTTCCACCTGCATCAAATATATCCATCATAGTTCTTCCTTTTGCATCTCCCGCCAGCTTAACATGTATAATGTTTTGTGCCGGGTTTGGATATACCTGCATTGTTTGAGATAAGTCTGGTCTGCCTCCGGGATTATTAACCAATACTTTTACAACAGACTTGCCGGTATTACCCTTGCTGTCTGTTACAATAAGCTCAAACTGGTACTCCCCTTCTACAAATCCTGAAACGGATGCAAGCGAACCATCATTTTCCTTTATTTCAACTACAGCAGGACCGGCAGTTAATGTCCATTCATATTTTATAATATGATCATAGGTACTGTATGAGCTTGTTCCATCAAGCATCAATACATCAGTAACAGATATAGTTGTATCGCTTATGATATTAGCCACCGGAGGTTCGGGCCTAATATCTTCAGCAAATACATCCATAGTTACATCAGCAGAGTCAACTGATCCATTGGTATCATACACAAACAAGCGGAATACATATACCCCCGGCTCAACAGTAAGTATACTTGGGTTTACGGTAGTAGCATTTAACAGGTTAACAGGTTTAGTACCTGATACAACAACCCACTTGTACTCCCTGATACTTCCTTCCTGCGCATATGATTTACTTCCATCAAGCTGTATGGCATTTACCGGAAGATGAACTTCAAAACCTTTACCAGCATTGGCAACAGGCGGCTTAACTACTGCAGGATTTACAATAACAGACACACTGGCTGTTGATGATTTACCATTGTTGTCAGTTACTTTTACCTGGAATTGATAGGTTCCTGCCACCAACCCAGTAACTGTTGTCATACCGGATGAAGGCTCTGCAATTGTTCCTTGTTGCGGACCAGATATTTTTGTCCATACAAAGCTTTTTATTTGCCCTTCAGGCGCAGTCGATAATGTTGCGTTCAACGTAGCAACATTTACCGGCAGCGTGATGGTTTGTGCACTACCGGCATTAGCAACAGGTGGTTTAGGCGCAGGCTTAACAGTTATGATTACTATTGATGTAGCCGTGCCTCCAAGATTATCAGTCACCTTCAGTTGTACCTGGTAAGTACCTTCTGTAAGATTGTTTACTTCTGTTTTTACAGTTGCAGCGCTTACTATAGTACTTGCCAACGGTCCTGATAATATGCTCCACTCATAGCTCACTATACTGCCGGCGGCAGATGCAGATTTACTGCCATCTAATTTCACCGTATTAACAGGTAACACTATTGTTTGAGCATCTCCTGCATTTGCTACAGGTGGTGGCGGAGCAGCCTTAACAGTTATGGTTACTGTTGCCGCTGAACTTTGTCCGTTACTGTCGGTTACTTTTAATTCAAATATATATACTCCTTCTACAAAACCATTTACCGCGGTGCCTGCAGAACCTGCATCCACTATCACTGCATTACCTCCTGACAATTTCTTCCACTCATAGCTCACTATACTACCCGATGGAGCTGTTGACTTACTTCCATCAAGCATTACACTATTCTGTGGTAATACTATTGTTTGTGCATTACCCGCATTAGCTGCAGGCGGTAATAACGCAGGCTTCACCGTTACCGTTACCGTGGATGTTGCACTTAAGCCATTATTGTCAGTTACTTTTAACTGGAATTTGTATACGCCTTCGGTAAGGTTATTCGCCCCGGGATTAACTATTGCTGTGTTTGATAGTGTGCCGGACACAGGACCGGACACTTTACTCCATTCATAACTTACAATACTGCCGGATGGTGCTGTTGAGCCGCTTCCGTCAAGCATTACACTATTTACAGGAAGCGTTATGGTTTTATCAGAACCCGCTACCGCTACCGGTGGTAATGGCGCTGGTTTTACCGTAACTGTTACAGTTGATATTGACGAATTGCCATTGTTATCAGTAACCTTCACCTGGAATTGATATATGCCTTCCACCAATCCATTAACTATGGTAGTTACATTTGCCGCACTCGTTATAACACCTTCCGACGGACCTGATATTTTAGTCCAGGCATAACTATCAATACTGCCGGATGGAGCTGTAGATCCACTTCCATCAAGTTTTATGGTGTTCAGCGGAAGCGTTATGATTTGATCAGCACCAGCGTTGGCTACCGGAGGTAATGGCTCAGGTTTTACAGTAACTGCTATTGTAGATGTAGATGAATTGCCATTATTATCGGTAACCTTCAATTCAAAAATATATACACCTTCTGTAAGCCCGCTCACTGTTGTACCCATATTTGAAGCATCTTCAATAACAGCCTCTGGCGAACCTGATATTTTACTCCACTCATACTTAACTATATTACCAGATGGAGCAGTTGATTTACTACCATCTAATGTAATGCTGCTTGCAGGCAACGTAATAGTAGCATCACTACCCGCATCGGCTATTGGAGGTAACGGTGCCGCTTTTACAACAACTGTTACAGTTGCGGTGGCACTCAATCCATTACTGTCTGTCACTTTTAATTCAAATTCATATATTCCTTCTGCAAGGCCACTTACTATTGTACCTGCTTTTGCAGCATCCGCAATCACAGCATCTGACGGGCCAGATACTTTGCGCCATGAATATGATGCGATACTACCTGACGGTGCTGTTGATCCACTGCCATCCAGGGTAACACTGTTTGCAGGCAATGTTATTGTGATATTATTACCCGCATCTGCTATTGGAGGCACTGGCACTGCTTTTACCGTAACAGTTACTGTGGCAGTTGCACTTAGTCCATTATTATCTGTTACTTTTAACTCAAATGTGTATACACCCTCTGCAAGTTCACTTACTGCGGTGCCCGCTGAACCGGCATCTGCTATCACCGCATTGCCGCCAGATAATTTCTTCCACTCATAACTTATTATACTACCCGATGGGGCTGTTGATTTGCTTCCATCAAGCGTGATACTGTTAACCGGAAGCGTGATGATTTGTGCGGAACCCGCGTTAGCTACAGGCGGCAATGGCGCAGGCTTAACTGTTATGGTTACTGTTGCTGTTGAGCTCTGTCCATTATCATCAGTTACTTTTACCTGGAATTTATATACTCCTTCTGCGAGACTGCCTGCCGTTGGATTTACAATACCAGCATCTGATAATGTTCCTGCTGATGGCCCTGATACCTTACTCCATTCATAACTTACTATACTGCCTGAAGGAGCAGTTGATCCGCTACCATCCAGTATTACACTATTAACCGGGAGTGTAATAGTTTGATCAGCTCCTGCACTTGCTACAGGTGGAAGCGGTGCTGCATTTACAGTAATTGTTACTGTAGATGTGGATGAATTGCCGTTACTGTCTGTTATTTTTAACTCAAACACATACACACCTTCTGCAAGATCACTTACGCTTGTAGTTACACTTACCGCGCTTGCAATAACACCATCTGCCGGCCCAGATACTTTGCTCCATTCAAAACTAACTATACTGCCCGATGGTGCTGTTGATCCGCCGCCATCCAGTATTATATTATTCTGGGGAAGAGCAATCGTTTGATCCAAGCCTGCATCTGATACTGGAGGGAGCAATGCCGGGTTCACCGTAACAGTTATCATAGCTGTTGAAGTTTGCCCGTTATTATCGGTTACTTTTAATTCAAACTCATATATACCTTCTGACAAAGAAGTTACAGCTGTATTTGCAGCAGTTGAATTTGCTATAACAGCATCTGATGAACCAGATACTTTTGTCCATAAGTAACTGTCTATAGTTCCTGACGGTGCAGTTGATCCGCTGCCATCCAGTGTTATACTGTTAACAGGCAGGGTAATTGTTATATCACTGCCCGCATCAGCAACCGGGATTGTTGACAATGGCATTACGGTAACAGTTATTGTGGCTGTTGCACTCAAACCATTACTGTCTGTCACCTTTAATTCAAATTCATATACACCTTCTGTAAGGTCGCTTACACTTGTAGTTACATTATTAATATCTGCTATTGTTACCGATGACGGCCCAGATATCTGTTTCCATTCATAACTTACTATTGATCCTGAAGAAGATGATGATTTACTTCCATCAAGCGTTATACTATTATCTGGTAATATTATCGTTTGCCCGCTTCCTGCATTTGCTACCGGAGGTAACGGAGCAGCCTTAACAGTTATGGTTACTGTTGCCGCTGAACTTTGTCCGTTACTGTCGGTTACTTTTAATTCATATATATATACTCCTTCTGCAAGACCATTTACCGCGGTGCCTGCAGAACCTGCATCCACTATCACTGCATTACCTCCTGACAATTTCTTCCACTCATAGCTCACTATACTACCCGATGGAGCTGTTGACTTACTTCCATCAAGCATTACACTATTCTGTGGTAATACTATTGTTTGTGCATTACCCGCATTAGCTGCAGGCGGTAATAACGCAGGCTTCACCGTTACCGTTACCGTGGATGTTGCACTTAAGCCATTATTGTCAGTTACTTTTAACTGGAATTTGTATACGCCTTCGGTAAGGTTATTCGCCCCGGGATTAACTATTGCTGTGTTTGATAGTGTGCCGGACACAGGACCGGACACTTTACTCCATTCATAACTTACAATACTGCCGGATGGTGCTGTTGAGCCGCTTCCGTCAAGCATTACACTATTTACAGGAAGCGTTATGGTTTTATCAGAACCCGCTACCGCTACCGGTGGTAATGGCGCTGGTTTTACCGTAACTGTTACAGTTGATATTGACGAATTGCCATTGTTATCAGTAACCTTCACCTGGAATTGATATACACCTTCCACCAGGTTTACAATATCAGTGCTGACATTTGTGGGATCGCTAATAATTCCTTGAGCAGGTCCTGAAATTTTAGACCACAAATAACCTGTTATAGTTCCATCAGGCGATAATGATGCACTTGCATCTAATGTAATTGTATTAACCGGGAGTTGAATACTTGTATCATCACCTGCATCTGCAACAGGCGGTGCGGGCGCAGGATTTACTGTTACGGAAACCACATCAACAGCAGAGGAACCAAGATTATCTGTTACTTTCAACTCATATTCATATAAGCCCTGGGTAAGTCCTGTAATAGCAGTTTTGGCATTGCCGGTACTTACGATAGTTCCACCGGTGGGTCCGGATATTTTACTCCACTCATACTTAACTATATTACCGGCAGGTGCAGTTGATGCACTGCCATCCAATGAGGCAGTATTGGTTGGTAAAGTAATGATTTGCCCATTACCGGCATCTGCAACAGGTGGCACAGGAGCTGCGTTCACCGTAATAGAGACGCTCGCTACTGAAGTAGCACCATTGCTATCTGTAATTTTGAGTTGAAAAACATATACACCGTTAACTAAATTAGTTGCAGTAGTAATAGCTGAGGAGGAATTTGAAATGGTTCCATCAGTTGGTCCTGATATTTTACTCCATTGATAGTTGGTAATTGTTCCGGAAGGGGCTGTAGATGCGCTTCCGTTTAATGTAACACTGTTAGAAGGTAATGTTATAGTTTGCGGGTTACCGGCATTAGCTACCGGTGGCAACGGTGCAGGATTAACCTTCACTGTTACTTTCGCAGTAGCAGTTTTTCCATTATTATCAGTTACCTGCAATTGAAACTCGTATATTCCTTCCTGCAGATTAATTATTTTGGTTGATGCTCCTGAAGGAGTACTGATTGTGCCCGAAGCAGGACCTGAAAGTTTAGTCCATAAATAAGATGCTATACTTCCTGAAGGCGCTGTTGATTTGCTACCATCCAGGGTGACACTATTAACCGGGAGTGTAATTGTTTGTGCAGAACCTGCATCTGCAACAGGAGGAGAGGGTGTAATTGCCGTTCCTCTTTTATAACTCAGCATCCATTCATATACATTTTTTCCATCTTCTTTAAAAGCAGGGTCGTACGTCTTAGTCCATGCATCATGGGAGTTATTATTCTCAAATATTGTCAGCTTAGCCAAAGGATCAGGATTATTATCATTTATAAACCTTTGTAAGGCGATAGCCTTATAAACATATGCTGAAGGGTCGCCCCTGTTATTTGTTATCCATACAGGCAGGTTAGACAATGCTGCATTTTTAGCAGCTCCAAGCGGATCTGGCGTTACACCATTTACAAAAGTGTCAATGTTTGGGCAAACCAGCAGCAAAGCAGCAAGCTTATCAGAATAGCTTTTCGCTGCTCCTGCATATCTCCAGCTCTCCATCCCCCCCATACTTAATCCTGTTAAATAAATTCTTTGCTCATCAACTCTATAATTTTTCAGTGCATAATCTATGGTCGATTGTACATTCTCGACAGGATTATTAGGTGTTTTTAATTGAGGTGATATAATAATAAAAGAAAAATTCTCTCCTCCAACGGTGAAAGATGCTGGGAATTTACCATTATTCAACAACTTGGGAATACCATTAACCAAAACTTTTGTCAACTGTGTTGTTCCATTTCCCAATTCCCCTATTCCGTGTATAAAGACCAATAAGGGAAATTTCTTTGTTGGCTGAGAAGCATAATCTACCGGCAAAGACTCATAAAACCCGCCGATATTAGAATTTATATTAGCAGTTACAGCCTTTTGCGTTTGCACCTGGGCCATCAAACTGCTACAAAGGACAGATAATAATATAAATGAAAGTACTATACGATATAAAAAAACACTCAAATAAAGCCGCTTCATAGTTTTCATATATTGGATTAAATAACTACTGGTACGTTCGATTCTTAGAATTATTCCTAACGGATCAAAATTGCATTTGTTATTAATCGCCGATAAGTATAAAAAAAGCTATGAATGAATAGTATTGAGTTTCAGATCGTATGATATTAGCACTTTATCGAAAATATTTTTTATTACCACTTGCTAAAAGACCTGCATCTTGTGTAGTAAAAACCATATATCAATACTGAAAAAAGAACTACAGATAAAATAAGTAAAAACCAATACCACAAAGAATTTCAGCAATACCATATCACTATATAAAAATATGTATTGATGCGCCGAATGATAAATGCAATAGCAAAATGTAAACTTTATAAAAAAGAAAAGGGATAAAATTTTTACATTTTACCCCTTTAAGAATATATGCTTTTAAGTATTATGTAGATGCGTATGTTTTCTTCAGGAACTTCACTCCTTCTTCGGCTATGCTTTGCTGTGAAGGTTCCATATTTCGCCAGATAGATGCGGCTTTTGCTATTATTTTTACATCAGGTGTAAATGATTCGATAACAACATTATTATCGTAACCAATTTGTTTTAATGCATTAAAAATCTCTGTCCAGTTTAAGGAATCATTTCCCGGTGTGCCACGATCTGTACCACATGCGTGAAAATGCTTCAGTTTGCTCCCTGCTTTTAGTATCGCCTTTGCCTGGTTTTTCTCTTCTATATTCATATGAAAAGTGTCCAGGTGCAAACCAACAGCCGGGTGATTGATATCATTTACCAGTTTTAATCCCTGGTCACAGGTATTTAAAAAATCTGTTTCAAAACGGTTAAGCGGTTCAAGGCATAATGTAACATCCGCTTTTTGCGCATAATCGGCAAGTGATTTTAAATGCTTTACCACAATATCCCATTGTTTTTTGTAATCTTCAGGTGTTTCAAAATCTGCCCTGCCAACAGCAGAATATAGCGGTCCAATAAGAAATGGACAACCCAGGTCAGGCATAACATCTATTATCCCCTCCAGGTATTTTTTTGCGCCTTCCTGGTCTGAAGCACTACCCCTGAAATCTCTGTCGGCTCCCATTGCCGCACAAATTGATCCGCAAACAAGCCCGTTATCATCCAATGCCTTTTTTACAACTTTTGCATCTATATGCGATGCATCTTCCAATGCAATTTCTACCGAGTCGAAGCCCCATTTTTTAAATTGAGGAAATAAAGAAACGCTTTCGGTTGTAAATGGAGATGTAAATAAAAATGTGTTTATACCAAATTTCATATCGCTGATTATTTTTTTACCTGGGTGAACAAATATACGCCGTGCTTATTACCGGTAACAATATCCGGTAATCCATCCTTATTCATATCCAGTACATCAACATGCAAACCGGTACCGGAATCATTATCAATTTCATGCGGTATCCATTGAGGGGTTTTTCCCGGCTTATATTCAAACCAATAGATTACGGGCGGATCAAATTCGCCTGGGTCATTACCATTACCATTATGCGCAAAATAACGCTTACCTGTTACGATATCAGGGTTGCCATCACCATTAATATCCGTTACAATAAGCCCGTGCGTTTGAGAAAATTTATTGTAGATATCATGATGCTCCCAGGTGATATTACCACTGGCATCTCTTTTCTGCTCATGCCACCATATTCCAAACTTATGCGCAGAGGCGCTGATAACATCATTTAACCCATCCTGGTTCAGATCAAGCACAAACATCTGTGAACATTCCTGGCTTATTTCTCCTTTGTGAAATGTCCAGTTGGGCTGTGTTCTGTCAACAGGTGCTTCAAACCAGCCATCTTTTATTACAAGGTCTTTTCGCCCATCACCATTTATATCGCCCAACCCAATACCATGGGTATACTTATGCGTGCCAATATCAGGATTGGCGCTGATAATAATTTTCTGCCATGTTGTATCTCCTTTTCTGGATGGAGATTTTAACCAGATGATTTGTTTATCTATTGCGTCGTTGCCTATAAGGTCAGGGCGGCCATCTTCATCAACATCAATCAGCATGGGAGATTCATTGCCCAATGATTTATTAATAAGATGCATTTTCCAGTACCCCGGTTTGTTTTGTGGATTTTCAAACCAAACCACAGGCTCACCGGGATGGTCAACACGTATATAGTCCATCCATCCATCCTGGTTTACATCCATTGCAAAATTCAGGAAGGAATTGCCGTATGTTCTTATATTAAAAGTATCCCCTTTGGTAAGTTCATGCCTTTTCCACGCAGGTGCTTCAAACCAGAAAGCACCGGCAATTATATCCAGTTTCCCATCTTTATTCACATCAGCTTCAGTGGCGCCTTCACTGACGAATTGATTGGTAATGACTGTTTTTTTGAATACCGGTATTTTCGATTTTTGTTTTCCGCTTTGCGCATTGCACATAATAACCGTAAATGCAACCGGTAAGCATAGCAATCTTTTTATCATAATTAAATTTTTAGCTATAAAGTATAAGCAATGTAAAACACATTTAAGATAATACTTCAAATTATTTAGCGCTCTCCAACAGCCCACTACCCTTCATCCATTTCATTACAATACTCAGCCACTCAGCAACAGGTATATTCAGCACAAAACCATGATCACCTTTTGGATAAATATGCATTTCTGCAGGTATTTTCCTGTGGCGCAATCCTTCATAAAAAGAAATGCTGTTATCAACATCCACCACTTTATCATCACCTGCATGAATCAAAAATGCGGGCGGAGTCTGGTCACTAATCTGCAGGTTATTGGAGTATAATTTAATTTTGTCTGCTGAAGCATTTTTTCCAAGCAGATTATCTCTTGAACCGCTGTGCCCCAAACTATCACTCATACTGATGACCGGATATACCAATATCATAAAGTCAGGACGAACCTGCTGCACTGTATTTGTTTTTAAAACAGGGATACTAAAATGTGTACCAACGGTAGATGCTAAATGTCCACCTGCTGAAAAACCCATGATACCAACCCGCTTTACATCTATATTCCATTCACCGGCACGTGCCCTTATTATACTCAATGCCTGCTGTGCATCCTGCAATGGTCCACTACTTTTATCTTTCATTATACGGTCATCAGGTAGCCGGTACTTTAATACAAAAGTGGCAACGCCCTGTGAAGAAAGATATTCAGCAATATCATATCCTTCTTTACCAATTACCAAAACTCCATAACCTCCACCAGGACAAATCAATACCGCTGCACCAGTTGATTTACTTTCTTCAGGAATATATGCTGTGATGGTGGGGTTTTCTACTTTAAAAGCAAGACGCCTTGCGGTATCATATCTTTCCTCAGCTGCTGCTTTTATTCCACCGGGAATATCTTTTCCATACAGGGGAATAATTTGTTGTGCAACAGAAACACAATAAAAAATAAAAGAAAAAACAATAGTGGTAATACAACGTTTAAGCATACACTAAGCATTTAATAAAATAAAAACCCTCATTGTTTTAGGTCCGTGTGCACCCAATACCAGCGACTGTTCTATATCTGCTGTTTTTGAAGGGCCTGCTATGAAAGTAGCAAAGCCGTAATCCATATTTCCGATTCTTTCATAGGCCTGGTGCATCGTAAACAAAATATCTTCTTTTTTAACAATCACTGCCAATTGCTGTGTTATAAAAGGAAGTACCCTTTCAGGAACCAATGCATCCGTTACCCAAAGCGCAGCATTTTCAGCAACACCAAAATGTGCTTCAATAATAGCAAGGTCAACATCTTCCAGTGAATGCGGATCAATGTCACTACTTATTACTTCGCCCGTTTTAATCTGGCTGCACACCGTAATTATTCGCTTTGCATGTGTATATTCTGCACAAATAATCTCTTCAATTTCATCATAACTATTTACAAAATGTGTGGCACCACCAATTGTACCCAATACATTTGCAAAAGCAGTTGGCGCATCAGTAGTATTATATGATTCAAATTGCAGTTGAGGCAGCGGTCGCTGATCCGGCTGGCTGCTTTTAACGGCTTCTAATATTTTATCCCTGCTGTTCATATATTATTTCCTGTTCTTTTTATACCATTCACCAAATGATTCTTCAGGTGGGCTGGGCATATCACGTTGCTTATACCACGGATTAAGCTTGTTGTTTACAATGAAAGACGCATTACGTAAAACCCATCTTCCTGCATTACCTGCAAAATGATATACTCCCGGATGCGATAATGTAAATGTCATGCCTTTCATTCCCATCTTCTTTACTGTGCTTCCATATCCTTCTTTCATTAATACCTGCCGCCATTTATATAACTGATCATGAATATCAATTTTTACCGGGCAAACATTACTGCAGCTTCCGCATAAGGTTGATGCAAAAGGCAGATCGGCATATTGCTTCATATCTATATTGGGAGCAAGTATAGAACCTATCGGGCCGGCTACAGCTGTGTGATAGCTATGTCCGCCGCTTCTTCTGTATACAGGGCAGGTATTAAAGCATGCTGCGCAGCGGATACATTTTAAAGAGTTACGAAAATCTTTTCTGCCAAGCTGTATGCTTCTGCCATTATCAACCAGCACAACATGCATTTCCTGTCCTTTTCGCGGCTTTTTAAAATGACTGCTGTAGGTAGTAATAGGCTGACCGGTTGCGCTTCTTGCCAACAACCTCAGGAACACAGATAAATGCTTGCGCTGCGGCAGGAGTTTTTCAATCCCCATACAGGCTATATGTATATCTGCAAGATGTGCTCCCATATCCGCATTGCCTTCATTGGTGCAAACAACAAATTCTCCTGTTTCAGCAATAGCAAAGTTCACACCGGTAAGCGCCAGTTTTCCGGTAAGAAATTTTTCCCGCAGGTGAAGTCTTGCAGCATGTGTAAGAAACTGCGGATCATAGTTTCCTTTTTCCGTATGCAGATGCTCATGAAAAGTATCGCTTACATCCTGTTTTTTTAAATGTATAGCAGGTAAAACAATATGACTTGGCGGTTCTTTCCGCATCTGCACAATCCGCTCTCCCAAATCCGTATCAATTACTTCAATACCCTGCTGTTGCAAATATTCATTCAAATGACATTCTTCAGTAAGCATTGATTTGCTTTTTACCATTCTGGTAATGCCATGCTTTTGCAGAAGACCATGTACAATTTCATTATGCTCTTTTGCATCAGCCGCCCAATGAACGGTGATGCCATTCCTGGTTGCTTCCTCTTCAAACTGAATCAGGTATTCGCTTAAATTAGAAAGTACATTATTTTTTATTTGTGATGCTGTTTCGCGAAGCAGTTCCCATTCAGGAAGAGATTTAGATGCTTTATCTCTTTTCACTCTTACCCACCATAATGTCTCATCATGCCAGTTTACACGAGGCTCGTCAACATTAAATTTTTCAGCAAGCGATGCATGATCTTTATCAGCGTAATTCGTCATACTGTTCTATTGGCTGTTTAAAATCTCCGCTATATGTTTAACCTTAACCTTACTGTTTTGCCTGCGTAAAATCCCCTCCAGGTGCATCAGGCAACTCATATCACCTCCTGTTATATATTCCGCTCCATGTTTGATATGATCTTCTACCCTGTCTTTTCCCATCTTCACACTTACCGCTTCTTCGGCAACACAAAAAGTACCGCCAAATCCGCAGCACTCATCCACACGATCCAGCTCAACCAATTCAAGTCCTTCCACCATTTTAAGCAATTTACCAGGCTTGGAAAAAGCCGGAGCATTTAATTCAGACATTTGAGAAAGCCTGAGTCCGCGTTGCCCATGACAGCTTTGATGCATACCCACTTTATGCGGAAATTTTGCGTTAAGCTGTTCTATTTTAAGTACATCTGTAAGAAATTCTGTAAGCTCATATACCCGCCTGCGTATCTCGCCGGCTTTTTCTTCCTGCTTATCCGCGTGAAGATGTTCTTTAATATGCAGGGTACAGCTTCCTGATGGACATACTATATAGTCAAATCCGCTAAAATTATTAATAAACAATTCGTTACAACTATTGGCAAGATGTTCAAAACCGGAGTTAGCCATAGGTTGACCGCAGCAGGTTTGCTTAGGCGGATATACAACCTCCACTCCTGCTTTTTCAAGCAACTCAAGAGAAGCAATTGCTACCTGCGGGTAAAACTGATCAACATAACATGGCACAAATAATGCTACAATCATTAAGAACAATTATCAGGAAAGAAAATGAATGATTATCGAAAGTAATACATTTTTTACGTTGAGCCGACCTGCACTTTCCTGTATCGCCTGCCGGTAACAAATCAAAATATGGTGGATAATTAATTGAGGAGTTTTTAACACATTGTATATTATTTTATCACGGTATTTACGTTATTATTACATACATGGCTGAAACAGGAAATACAAGATTTTTTGAGAGGAGCATCGTTATAAACACCATTGCTCTGCTTACTATTATTCCGCTCGCCCCTTTGATCAATAGATTTATTCCACCTGTAATTATAGGATATTGGAATGTTGATCTGCTAATTTCCATTCTCACAGCATTTGCACTGGTAAGATTGATCCTGTGGCTATTCCGCCCATTAATTGTGCCTGCATTTATTTTGGTAGCCGGCTTTGTGGTATATAATCAATTTACAGATGGTTATAATCTTAAAAATATGATTATAGATTATAAAAATATGGTGGCGAAAAGTTGGGATGTAAGAGATAATAAAGAGAAAGATCTGTATCTTATAAAACCTGACCTTTTTGACACAGGCGTTGAAAAAGCCGTAAAAGGGCTAAAGTCAAAAATCAATCCCAAAGATTCTGCAGTAAGAAATTTTGCCGTAAAACATTCCATTGAATATTTTGATGATTATCATTCAAAGTATGGTCCCACAGTGCGCTTTCTTTCTTTATTCAAATACATCAATTCCAATTTTAAATACGTAGGCGATCCGAACCGCGATGAATATTTTGCCTCTCCGAGAGAAACTATTGAAAATGGTTTGGGAGGAGATTGCGACGATCACACTATTTTGATGATATCCACACTAAAAGCGATCGGGGCAAAATGCCGGATGGTATTGACAGAAAATCATGTTTACCCGGAATTATACTGCGGCGATAAAAAAACATTCAATACAACACAGGAAGCGATTACGCATTTGTTTGCAACAGAAAACTTTACCGGATTATATTACCGCGAAGAAGATGGCAATTACTGGATAAACCTTGACTATACGGCCCACCATCCCGGTGGACCCTATGTTGATAATAAGGCTTATGCTGTAGTTGAATTTTAAATACTTCCTTTTCTTTCTAATTTTTGAATAGCCTTCTCAGCCCTGGAGTGAGCCTCTTTCACTTTATAATTATACCATTTGTCTTTAAGGATCTTCCTCATGGCATTATCAAAATTTCGGGTAAACACAAGATTACTGAAACCGGTAACCCTGTCTTTGGCAGAAGATAATGCCCTTACACTTACTGAATACCCTCCTGTTAAATACTGTATATAATGCCAGTATCCTGCAGGCATAAATAATGTTTCTCCAAACCTGATCGTACCTTCCCAACCATCAGCATATTGCAGGGCAGGAAATTTTTCAAAATCCATATTCCTCATATCGCCTATTCCATGAAAATTATATGGAAGTTTATATAACAAAGAAGAGGCTTTATTAGGGAAAAGTGTAACCTTTTTTTCGCCGTGAAACTGTGTAAGGAACACATGTGACATATCGATGTCAAAATGGTTCCTGGTGCTTGAGCCGCCACCACCAAAAAACATCAGCGGCAACCATGTAAGAATATTATCAGCAATTTTATTAAATACAAGCTGCTTCCTGATTTCAGGTTTTTCTATCAATAAATTAAAAAGAAATAATCTTGACTCAGTTGGCTGGCTTTGGATCAAATCGAGATATTCACCAAATTTCATTTTGGCAATCGGCGCGCTTTTAACCATATCGGGGTGCGCATTCTCACTTCCGTGAACAGGCACCATTAAATCTCCGGCTACTTCTTTAAAATAATCATAGTTCCATAAATCCAGCGCGGGCCCTTTAACAAAGTCTTTAAGAATTACCGGGGTCTTGGTCTTAACAAATCTTTCCGTAAACTCCTGTTTTGTTAATCCTTCAATACGTTGAACGGGTTGTAGTTTCATGTTAATATCGAATTTAGCAAGCCAAAGGCACGCAATGATAAAGATTATTTTTGAAACAAAAACTTACAAAATGCCTACAGTCTAATAACCTGAAATAATATAAAATATTATTATAATGTAATTTAAACAATCTCAGCAAAAATACCAAAACATAGTGATGGGGTAAAAGGCAAAAGGCTGAAAGTTGAAGATTGAAATTGGAACGTAAAAGGAGCGGATAGATAGATATTAGATGCTGACGGCTGATAGCTTACGGCTAATAGCCAATAACACTTTTAATAATTGTTTAAATAAGTAATCATAAAATGCATTTTCCCTGCCATCATTATTACAATTGAAAATCAAGCCCTATTTTTGAAGGGAAATTTTTTGTTATGGGAGCAGTTAGGCCTTTAGTGGACCAGGAAACAGACATTGAAATAGATGTACTTAAACCTTTTCAATTGATTGTTTGGAATGATGAGGTGAACACTTTTGAATGGGTTATTGAAACACTTGAAGAAGTGTGCGGGCACAGTCATGAACAAGCCGAACAGTGTGCATATATTATTCATTTTAAGGGAAAATATGCTGTTAAGCACGGTGATTACGATGATTTAAAACCTCAATGTGATGCCATTACAGAAAGAGGAATTGGGGCAACAATTGAAGAAATGGCTCAATAAATCTTCAGTTTTTTAAACTTTTCTCTATTTCCCGCAAACGGTAAGCATTCATAGCGGTTTTACCCAATTTATTGATAAGCCTGTAATTTACAATTGCCCCTACCGGTGCGCCGATTACAGGAACAAGCTGGGCCATTTTTGCGAGATCAATATAATCCCTGTATTCCTGCTGAAAAGTTCTCCAGTCAAATTCATGAATATCTTCCGGAAGATTTTTTTGAAACTGTTCCCAATTATTCATTTGAAGAAATATCTTCCTTCTATGCTGCGGGCTTGAAAAGGCTAATTGAAAAATGTACAGTATGTACACTCTTTCTTTATAGTTTTTTATATCAATGCCATATACTGATGCAAGCTCAAAAAGCAGCTTCATTTTTATTCCGAGCAGCAACGGAAAATCTGCAAGACCTAATAAGATTCCTCCGGCGCCTGTAATTCCGCCTTCTGCAGCCGCAGTTTTTTTATAAAAATCTATTTTCTCTTTAGCAAGTGCATCTCTTACCTGCAGTGAAATATTTTTATCGAATTTGCCTGTTGTAAATTCAGCCCCAAACAAAACACCCCTGACCATTTGCTTAATGGCAGCAGTTATTGCCTGGTGAACTTTTTCGGGAATAACCTTATTAATGCTTGTTTGTACCCGCCTCGATAATTTATCGAATAATGAAGGATCGCGAAGCATATCATGCCTCCAGTCTTTCAATACTTCAATAATTTGAGCGGTATACTTACTCATAGCTTTTATTACAATGCATCAACATCCGGTACTACTATTACAGACCTGAACGGCTTATGCTGGTGTACTTCAACTGTAGCATTACGGATAGCTGCCTTGCATCGATATATCAAAGCCCCGTCTTTAGGGAGTTTCAATAATATTTCCATGATATACTGGTTGCGTATACGATTGATTACCGGCTCTGCAGGTCCAACCATATATTTATCGAATGACTGTTTTAACCGGTTTCCCCAAAACCATGAAGCTTCAGTTACAATTTCTTTTTGCTTATGTCTGAATTCAACTTTTATGACTCTTGAATAGGGAGGATAAAAAAAGTTTTTTCTCGCCTCAATTTCTGCGGCAAAAAAGGAATGATAATCGTGCATCTTTACAAAATGCAGGACCGGGTGTTTGGTATTAGCAACCTGTATCAGTACCTTACCTGTAATATCTTTTCTGCCTGCGCGGCCGCTCACCTGTTCCATCAACTGAAATGCCCTTTCATTCACCCTGAAGTCGGCAAAGTTTAAGATACTATCCGCATCTAGTATCCCCACCAGGCTTACATGTTCAAAGTCAAGCCCTTTAACAACCATCTGCGTTCCAACCAGGATATCAATTCTTCTCTGTTCAAATAACTGAATCAAACTGTCATGCGCATGTTTTCCCCGCACACTGTCAATATCCATTCTCGCTATTTTTACTTTAGGAAAAATTTCGTCGAGATGCTCCTCTATTTTTTCAGTACCAAAATTTCTTTGTATAAAATGATGATTGCCGCAAGCACCACAAACAGTAACATAAGGATACGTTGAACCGCAATAATGACAAACCAACTTATTGCTCAGCTTATGATAGGTTAAGCTAACATCACAATTTTTGCACTGTGGAATCCATCCGCATGTTGCACAAACCTGGTAAGGAGAATATCCTCTCCTGTTTTGAAATAATATTACCTGTTTGTTTTGTTCTATCGCTAACTCAATAGCTGCTTTAAGCTGAGGAGAAATAATTACCTTTTCTTTACTTTTTACCAGTATCTGTTTAATATCAATAATATCTATCTCCGGCATTTTAACGCCGCCGTACCTTTCTGTTAACTCCGCTAAACCATACTTTCCCTGTTTCGCATTAAAATAGCTTTCTACTGAAGGGGATGCGCTACCCAATAATACTTTTGCATTGAATAGCCTTGCGTAATATATGGCACTGTCTCTTGCATGATAACGCGGAGCAGGATCATACTGTTTGAATGATGCATCATGCTCTTCATCAATAATAATTAAGCCCAGCTTTGAAAAAGGGAGAAATAAAGAAGACCTGGCACCTAACACAGCTTTCAGTTCTCCGCTCTTGATTTTATTCCATATTTCAATGCGCTCATTCTGGCTAAACTTACTATGGTAGATGCCGATATAACCTCCAAAATGTTTTTGCAGCCTGCGGATCACCTGTGATGTTAAAGCAATTTCCGGCAATAAAAACAATACCTGCTGCCCGGCTTTGATATATTTTTCAATAAGCTTGATATATATTCTTGTTTTACCGCTTGAGGTAACGCCATGCAATAAACAAACGGATTTTTCAGCAAAACTTTGTTCAACAGTGCTAAGCGCCTCCTGTTGTGCAGGTGATAACTCAAAATCAATAGTAATATTCTGCGGCAAATACTGTAGCCGGTCTACATTTCTCCTTTCCAATCTCAACACATTCTTATCAACCAATCCTTTCAACTGCGCATCACTGGCTCCTGATTTTTTTAGGAGTGCCGGCTTCGTAACCTCCCCTTCTGTTTTTGCAAAGTGCAGGTAGCCCAGTAGTAACTCTAACTGCCTGGGAGCCCTGCTCCAGTTATTCATAAGCTCAGCAAGCTTTGCTTCATCTCCATATTCCGGGTTGAGTATAACATATGTTTCCTTTTTAGGAACGTACGCTTCCTTTAATGCCTCCCAAACAAAACAGAGCCTTTTTTCAATCAATCTTTTTACCACAGGATACACATGTGATGAATCTAAAAGCTGTTGTACTTCGGTAAGCTTTAGCTCACGTTTAATCAATAATGCTTCGCCTACAATATATTCTTCATCATCAAGATAAGAGAAATTATCTCCATACTCCTCATTATAAACAAGTATTGTTTCGCTGCTGAGCTTAAAATAAGAAGGTAAAGCGGCGGCCATCACTTCTCCCTCACTGCACATATAATAATCCGCTATCCATTTCCACAACTCCAGTTGTTGGGGATATATCACCGGGTCTGCATCAAGTATATTCAGTATAAATTTCGGGTCAAAAGCGTGTGGTTTATTGTGATGGAGATTTTTAATCAGACCTGCGTATTTTTTATTCCTGCCAAAAATAACCTCGGCCCTGCAGCCGGGTTTAGCTTTATCTGCCAGGTGAGGCGGTATCTCCCATGTAAACGTATGCGGCAAGGCAAGCGGTAATATTATATCTGCATACAAATTATCGGTTGCTTTTCTTAATGCGCCAGTATCAGCGCCAGTATCAAATAAACCTTCGTCCATTAGAATAAAGATAAGGGAGAAAATAAGTTTTGCTTTTACAAAATACCTGCAAAAAATATTTGATTTTTTGAAGACTGTTCACCAGTATAATCATTCAGGAATGAAGATTTGTTGATCGATGGCAATTAATACCAGATCAAAATTAAAAAACAAAATTACCTGGCATTCAATATTTATATTATTTTACATTTGTTCCTGAACAGGAAACGCCCTGAACGCTTTATGAAATCAAGAATTTACGCAATACTGGTTATCAGTGCCTTTGTAATCCCGTCATTTTATTATATAATTATCGGAAGAGAATCATTTCCCTTTTCGCAGGCTCCTATGTTTGGGCATTATATTGGAAAAGAAACTAACTTTTACGATTTTAAATATTTTTTGGTAAAGGATACTTCTGAACAGGAAATATATCCTGACAGTTATGGTGGCTTTTTTTCTAAGATCGCTATAAAAAGATACTTCTTTAACAATGTATATGTTTCTGTAGAAAAAATATCCCCTTTTGGCTATATAAAAAATGATAATAAGGAAATGTTTGAAAACAGAATGAGTCGTTTTTTTACAGCTTATTTCCAGTCTCACAACCAAGATACTACAAGCAAAATCCGTTTGGACGTATATAATTACAACAGGAATGGTGAATTTAAGCAAAAGCATACTATAGGCTATTATGATATCACCAATCATAATTTTATACACACATGGAAGTGAATACAATAAGTCAACAAAAAAGTAATTTTTTTGAACGATATTTTTTTTCAAAATCCAGGTATCCCAATATTGGTTTAATCCGGTTATTGCTAATTGCGCTCTGTATGCTTCAGGTGTTCAGGAATTACAGGTTCCTGGACGTATTTGTCTCTATTGACCCGGTTAGAGATGCCTTACACCTTCCCAGTACTTTAATCGGACTGTTTCATCTTCCATTTCCAATACAAAAAGAATATCTGTCTCTTTTTGTGATTGCATTTTATACTGCTGGTTTTTTTGCCATGCTAGGCATCTTTACAAGAGTTTCAGTTTTTATTTTCAGCATAATGTTGTTATACATTATCGATATACAGGCCGCAAGGGGTGTTTTTGATCATGAATATACACTTACCGGGTTGGTATTGTTAGTTATGACATTCATACCGGGTACAGGTAATTTTTCTGTTGACCGGTTTATTTCCTGGAAAAGGAATAAAGCAAAATACAGTAATACATCATTCCTCGAGGCGATGATAGGCAATCCCGAATATATTTGGGGATACAAGCTTATTCTTATACTTGCCGCATGCACATATTTCACTTCCGGGCTTTCAAAAATCCGGTGGGGAGGACTTGCATGGTTAGATGGGCAAACACTTACTTATTATCTTGATGGAAGCGCCAGCCCTTTTACCCCGGGAGAAAAACCAATGTTTATCAGCCCGCCAAATGTTAAGGAAGAAGAAAAATGGAAAGATGGTTTTGGAATTTATAGTTATTCATACGGAAACCGGCAGCAAAGCCCTTTCTGGAGAAGTACCGGAAATGCTTTAGCTGCAAGTCCAAAACTTATGATGTTCATTGCTGCAAGTGTCGTAATTTTTGAGTTGCTTGGATTTTTATTATTGTTTGAAGGATGGAGCAGGGTAATTTATCTTATTGGTGCGATAATTATGCACAGGTCTATTGGCTTCCTGATGAACCTTCCTTTTCTCAGTTTTCAACTATTATGCTTTTTACTTATTGATTGGCACTGGGTATACCAGCATTTGGGTAAACGGTTGCAGTTAATGATTGATAAATTATTCAAAAGATTCAAACTTCCGGCAAACTAATGTAATAAGCATACGCTCAGTTATGGATTTCTTTACCGCCGGTCATTATCCTACTGCAATTCCAGCACCCAGGTAGTATTTGCAGGAACAGAGAACAGCATGGAATGAATTTCTTCGCCGGTTATAATATTCCTTGCGCTTTCAAAACCTGCCAGTCTTTCTTCAAAACGTGTGGCATCTATTGATGCAGCTTGTTTATTGGTGTTGGATATAACAGCAACGGTCTGCTTATCATCATACCTGAAATAAACATACACACCATCTGCAGGAACAAACTGCATCAGCTTGCCGGTGGTTAAAGCAGAGGAGCTTTTCCGGTAATGCGCAAGCTTTTTAATGTAGTTGAATATATCATTCTCTTTTTCGTTTCTTCCTGCAGCGGTAAATTTATTTACTGCATCTGTTTTCCATCCACCGGGGAAATCTTCCCGAACTTTCGCGTCTGATGGGTTTTTGAAATTCTTCATCAGTATTTCTGTGCCGTAATATAATTGTGGAATCCCTCGTAATGTGAGCAGCCATGCTATAACCATTTTGAATTTATTATCATCTTCCCCAACTACGGAATATATCCTGTCGAGATCATGATTGTCTAAAAAAATGGCATTGCGGTATGGATCTTTGTACAATATATCCTGCACCAAAGTGGCATATAATTTATTTACCCCTTCTGCCCAGCCAAAGGATTGATTTACACCATCAAGCATGGCAAAGTATAGCGGAAAATCTGTTACGCCCTGCAGGTTATGCTTAAACGGCACATCAATATTATTCTCGCAGAAATATGCGCTGTTGGTAACAGTTTGTACCCAGGCTTCACCAAAAACGGTTAATGAAGGGAACTCTGTTAAAAGCGCATTATTAATACGGTTCAGAAATTCTGGATTGCTGTAGAAATACGTATCAACCCGCCAGCCATCAATCCCATATAATTCTGTACACCATATAGCATGCTGGATAAGAAAATTTGATACGACAGGATTTTCCTGGTTGAGATCAGGCATAAAGCCGGTAAACCAACCTTTGTTGCTTAGTTTTTTATCAATGGCAGAGGCGTATGGATCAAGCATAGGCTGATCTTTATACGAAGTTTGTGTGTAGGTGGGCCATTGATTAAACCAATCATGCATTGGTGGATCAATAGCAAACCAGTGTGACGCACCAACATGATTATATACAGCATCCTGTATAATCTTTAACCCCTTGCTGTGCATCGCGTCAACCAGTTCTTTATATGCTTTATTGCCACCAAATCTTTTGTCGATATTGTAATGATCGGTAAAGGCATAGCCGTGGTAAGTTGAGCGTTTTGTTCCACCCTCATCGGTAAGCGGCATATCATTTTCTATTACCGGTGTAAGCCACAAGCTTGTAACGCCAAGCTCTGTAAAATAATCCAGGTGGTTTTCTATTCCTTTTAAATCACCACCGTGCCTTGCATACATATTGCCACGGTCGCAAACACCATCACGCATACTTTTTATTATATCATTAGTTGTATCTCCATTCGAAAAACGATCGGGCATAATAAGATATACCAGGTCTTCTGATCTTACTCCGCGCACCCTTGTTTTACCATTATCGCTGTTTTTTGCAAACAGTTCAAATGGTACACGGTTGTTGATCTTTTTCTTTTTGATGAATTGTATTTGTAGTATACCTGGTTTTGCATCCGGTGTAATAGTGATATCTATAGTAGCGTAATGTTTATTTTCAAGCAATGATATTTTGTTTGCAATAACACCGGGGTAATTAATGGCTATACTATCTGTGATATCTGCCTGCGAATGTATGAGCAATTGCAGGGTAGGATTTTTCATACCAACCCACCAATTGGAGGGATATACTTTTATATTCTGGGACGATGCAGCTAATGCAGTAAAAAATAAAAGAGAAAACAATAATTTCTTCATAGCAGTGATTTTATAGCACTCAGCTATCAGCAATTAGCAATCAGGTTGCAGGTTACACACTCTCACCTCCCATCCTTCACTTTCAACATTATTTGCTTCTCACCTTAAAACTCCATGTAAAAGAAAACTCAGCCACCAACTCCCCTGCTTCATTAGTACCTGTTGATTTTATGGAAATACTGTTAGTTCCGTTAGCGGCTATAGCTTCTTCAACAGCATCGCGTATAGCAATACCATCTTTACAAACAAAGGTGGTGATGTTGGTCGCTTTTTTATAATATTCAGCACTCATATCAACAATCAGCATAGATACGGAAGGCTTTCTTTTATAAATATGCGCTAATGCTAATGCGCCGGTACTCATTTCAGCAGCCATGGCCAGGCAGGCAAAGTAAGTAGACTTAAAAGGGTTGGTGGAAAACCATTTGTACGGTACGATTACCACGCATTTATCTTCCGTAATAGATTTTATTCTTACCCCTGCAAAAAAAGCACTCGGGATTTTTGACAAAAGAAATAACCTGAACTTAACAGGATGTTTAACCATTGATATGAATGCATTCATACGTCTGATGTTGGATTAATTTTTATACGTATCTGCATTCAATGCGGTACGGTTCCAATCTTTCAAAAAAGCAAGCACCTTATCTTTATCATAGCTTTTGCCGGCTTCAAGGTAGGCTGAATTCTGGGTATGGATCAGCTCTCCTTTATCATTCAGTATTAAAAAAACCGGGAAGCCGAAGCGTTGCGGAAATTGGTATTGTGCAAATGTTTTTTCATTCTTATTTTCTTTACTATAGTTAAGGTGATATACTATGTAATCAGCCTTCAGCAATGAATCAATCTGCGGATCAGCATGTGTAAAACGGTTAAATTCAATACACCAACTGCACCAGTTACCACCAGCCTGGATGAACACCTGCTTACTTTCCGCGTTTGCTTTTTTAACAGCATTTTCTATTGACGCCGTGGCATTTTCCTCCGGGTGATATAATAAAGGTTTAGCTGCATTATTTTGTGCATACAGTGTACCGGAAAAAAATATTGTTAAACAAAGCATGAATATTCTCATATTATTGCTGCTTACTGAAATCTACAATACATGCCACTACCTGGTTATCAGTGGCAGCAGTTTGAAATTTAATAGTACCTGTTGATGTACTTTCATAACGTACACCTGTAACCGCATTAGATCTGATGGCATTATTAACCCGTGTTCCATAATCTGTTTGCGGTTGCTGGCTGATATTTTTATTTAAATTATACCAGTCGAGCGGCTGCTTGCTCACTATTACCGTCATTGTTTCTTTAGTGCCTACGCTATCAGGCGTCATACTTTTGTCTTTGGGAAAAAGCCTGTATCCCGCAATGCCACAAAACGGTGAATACTTTGTTTTAGTAGGGTCATCAGCATTAGGATATGGAAATAAGGCATAGCTTGTGCCATCTGTTTCCTTGCTGAAAACATAAATATAACATTCGGCATTATTCTTTACCTCCATTTTAAATCTCGTTCCCAGGCGCACTGGCGAAACAGCTTCAAAACGATTTCCTGATGTAGCTTTCAACGGAATATAGCCTGCCGATACCGTTTTCTTTCCATCGTACTGCACCTGTACCAAACCAATTTCGCAGGCTAAAGCCGTATTGGGTTTTGCCATAGGCTCAAGCCCGTAAGCTTCACGAACATAAGTAACAAAATCAGGATAGCGAACCCATGCAAAACCATTATTGCCCCACTCTGGTCCCCAGCTATTCATAATTAAGAATGAACCGCCATATTTTTTATCATCATAACCAACAACACATTGTGCATGCCCGCCAAAGCCCATCATGGATGCATCGCCTGGTTCAGGAATCCATACATCTTTACCCAGCATATTCTGCATATAGCTTTGTCCAACCATCATACCTATTACCACAGGTGCGCCCTGCGAAAGATTTTCCCTGATAGCTCTTAAATCTAAATCTTCCGTATTGTCGCCTTTGGTCAACCTGTTAAAGCCCCGCATTTTATATTGGGCGGCCTGCTGTATCATGGAGTTATCCGGTTGCCTGGTACAGTTCTGGTCGGTATATGGAAATAATTCATAAGGCACGGAGCCTTGTTTGGTCATATATTCCATTGCGCGGATAATGTAAGAGCCCTGGCAACCATCTAACCCAATCTGATTATATAAAAATGCCGGACTGAATTTTAGTTGATCCGGATCCTGACCGGTGCGGGTAGCTTCAAGAATTGTTCTTGCACCAAATGCGCTGCTCCATGCTACACAACTGCCCTGCTCGCCCTGGTTGCCTACTAACGGCGCAAATTTCTGGAGGTCAGCCACCTCGGGTAACGGGTTTTTAGCATCATCCGCTTCAAGCGCTTCGTATATACTGGCCCGTCCAAATTGTTTGGGATCCAGTATACCACCGGTGGAGAGTGCGCCACTGTTATCCCCTACCTGGTTCAGGATACCAGAGCACCCTCCTTTCCCCATAAAAAAATATGCACCAAGCGCCAGGGCGCCAATTACAAGAATGCCTTTAAAACCAAATATGCGTAGCAATAAAGGTATGAAAGCCAGCAAACCGCCTCCTCCCCCGCCGCCGGGAAAACCACCACCGCCTCGTCCACCACCGCCATCATTAAATTGTTCGGGCTGATCAGGTTGATCATCGGTCATTCTTATAGCCATAGTTATAAGTATTAAGTAACCTAAATGTAAAGAGAAATTTACTTATTTGTATCGTAAGCTTTTAACCCGCAATTCAGCCAATCCTGGTATTTCTTAACATCAGGGGTATAGCCAACCGGGTGGGTCATAAGCTTTCCATCAGGACTGAGAACTGCGTATAATGGTTGCGTTACCTGTGCGAAATTTTCTGATTGAAAAGTAGCCCACTTATCTCCTTCGGTAATGATATCTTTCTCTTTACCATCTGCTGGTTTATAAGTAAACCGGTCATTTGCAGGCAGCTTCTTCCTGTCGTCAACATATAATGATACAAGAATGAATTTTTCATTAATGAGCGATGCTATTTCAGGTTCTGTCCATACCTGTTCTTCCATCTTGCGGCAGTTAACACATGCCCAGCCGGTAAAGTCAATTAATATAGGTTTGTTTTGTGCTTTAGAAAGTTGAACGGCTTTATCAAAATCATTTATTACAACAGCCTCAACTCCTTTGTCTTTATGATAGATACTATAACTCAAAGGTGGTGGAAAGCCACTCAGCAGTTTGAGATTAGCATATGGAGTATTGGTTAACCCTGGCACAAGGTATAAAGCAAACAGGAAAGCAGCTATGCCCAATACTTTTCTGCCTGTAGAAATTTTTTGCCCTTTATAATCGTGCGGTAACCTTAGCCAACCAAAAAGATAAGCAGCAAGACCAAGCGTTATAAGTAACCATATGCCTATAAATACTTCGCGTTTTAATAATCCCCAATGTTCTACAAGATCTGCGTTGGAAAGAAATTTAAACGCTAATGCCAGCTCAACAAATGCCAGTACTTTTTTTACCGTATCTAACCAGCCTCCGCTTTTAGGTAATGACTTTAACCAGTTGGGAAAGATGGCAAACAGCGCGAAGGGCAACGCCAGCGCTGTACCAAAACCTGCCATTCCTGCGGTAAGCGACCATGCACCGTCTGAAGCTGTTCCCACTAACAATGTTCCTAAAATAACACCGGTGCAGGAAAATGAAACAATCACCAGCGTAAGCGCCATAAAAAAGATACCGCTTACACTGCTTAAGCCACTTTTTGAATCTACTTTTCCGGCAATACCTGACGGCAGTGTAATTTCAAAATACCCGAAGAAAGAAATAGCGAAGATGATAAATACTATAAAAAAGAAAATATTTAGCCAGGCATTGGTAGAAATATTATTAAATATTTCAGGCTGAACGTTTCCAATCAAATGAAAAGGCAGGCTTGCTAACACATAAATAAGAAAAATGAAAAAGCCATAGAGCATACCATTTTTCACTGCCTGATTTTTATTAGCTGCACGATTGGTGAAAAATGAAACCGTAACAGGTATCATAGGAAACACACATGGTGTAAGTAATGCTATTAAGCCACCGCCTAATCCTAAAAGAAAAACGATCCATATACTTTTGCCGGAGGTATGCGCATCGCCGCAGGGTTCAGCGGGATTTTTCAAATCAATAGTGCTCAGTTTAATCTCATCCTTTGAAGATTGTTCTATCCCTCCTTCAAAAGCAACGGCTTTAGGCGCTTCATCTATTGGTAAAAATGCTGTGCTGCTCGCTGCAAAACCTTTTAATTGTACTTTAAGAGACGCCGGTACTGTTCCCTTAATAATTATTTTTTGGGTAAGCATCAATTTACCCGGCAGAAATACGGAGAATTTTTTATTATCAAATACAGGATCTGTAACCTGTGAAGGAGTAGCGCTGAATGATGCTATTCCGTCGGGAATAATATTTTCATTATCCCAAACTAACTGTAAAGCATCAATACCTGTTTCCGCATCCGTTTCCGCATATACATGCCAGCCAGGCTGTATATTTATTTCCGTGAGAATATTATAAGAACTGTCGTTTACTTTGCCTGCTTTTACTTCCCAGTGCAAATATTCGCTTTGTGCAAGGGTAAATAAAGGAAGAAGGAGAAATATCAATCCGTGTACAAATCTTTTCATATACCAGAAATAGAAAGTATGCATTTGTAAAAATACGGATAGTTTTCTCAGGCTTATGCGCGTTGCGGCACAGATTGCGTGAAAATAAATGTAAATTCTGGCAGCGGGTTTTATTCTTCAACCGGCTTTTCAACAGCTTCAGCCTCTTCTTCCCTGTTTTCATTCCATTCCACAATAAAATTATTCCGCCCCTCACCTGTTATAATATGCATGTATTTCTGCTGTATTAATTCAAGCATAGAAAGAAAAAGAAAAATAGCATGAATACGGTTTTCGCATACATCAAAAATCTTTTCGAATGTTACCGTTTTTTCGCGAAGCACCATATCAAGCATATATTCCCTGCTGCTCTCCATGGTATAGTTGTATTTGTATACAACGTGCTGCGGTTTATTATTGCGTTCGTACAGGCGCTGCATTACCTTTTCAAAAGCTTTCATCAGCTTGAACATGGTAATGGTCTGAATTTCGGTTCCTTCACCTGCTTCTTCACCCACCTGCATTATCTCTTTCTGGATATTGCCGCGCTTTACCATCAGCATTCTTACGGCTTCCATTTCAGCCATTTTAGCCGATACTTCTTTAAAGCGCTTGTATTCAAGAATCTTATCAATCAATTCCTGGCGTGGATCTATTTCATTACCCTGCGCATCCAGCTCTTTACGCGGTAACAGCATTTTTGCTTTGATGCGCATAAGCGTAGATACAAAAAGTATAAATTCACTGCTCAGCTCAATATTTGTTTCTTCGGCATTATGCATATACACCAAAAAATCATTAATGATCTTGGTGATCTGTATATCATAAATATCCAGTTCATCACGTTCAATAAAAAACAGCAGTAAGTCAAAGGGACCTTCAAACTGTGGTAATTTAATCTGATAAGATTCTGTATTCACATTATACTTTTAAAAAGTTTACGTCCTGCATCGTTTAATAAAAACAATGCAGGACGCAACAAATGTATGAAACAAGATTAATTTTTAAACCTGTATGCCAAACCTATTCCCATCATTTCTTTTAACTGAGGCTTGGGACCACGCGGAGTCACGCCGTCTTTGTCTACCGTTTTCACATCATCATCATATATTATATCAAGTGAGAGGCTTACGGTGATCAGTTTGGTTACTTTTACCAATAATATATTAGTCAGGTATAAGTCAATGTTTTGAGGCTTTTGAAGATAATTGGAAAATAAATCCAACCGGCCCTGGTAAGAGGCGGTTTCGCTTAGTTTTGTTTTATATCCCACAGAAGCAAATGCACCAAATTCGGTTTTTATTTTCTTTCCCGGATCAACACCAAAGGCGCCTACAGAAGACAATGAATCATCTGCTACGATAGTCCACCTTGCTGTAACAGGTGAAAGAGATACAGAAAAATTGTCTGAGGGCTGGTAAGTAATGTTGGGTGATAATAAAATATAAGCAGGAGCAAGGAAATTAGACGTTTGCACTTTTGCTTTATCTTCCGGGTAAGTATATCCTTCTGAGAATTGTGTTCTGAAATTAAACAATGCGCCAACATACCAGTTTTTAGGGCTGATCTGGTAACCATATTTAGAAAGAAAATCAATCCTGTCGTCTGATTTACGTGTTCCTAAACTGGTAGTATTTACCAGGCCATACGCAAGATCAAGCGTATTATCCCATATGTGTTTGTCTTTTTTATAAAAAGCATACAGGTTAATAAGCGATGCTATGGAAAGGGAAGATTTATCACCACCTGCAGCCCAGTTGCTGAGTGCTCCCTGGTTTATATTAACACTTATTAAGCCGCCTTTTTTCCAAACCTGCGGAATAGTATCATTAGGATCTTTTGTAATTGTCTTGCCAGATGCGTCTTTCATTTCTTTTACTGTTGCATCCTGTGCATTAAGGTTTACACTTACTAATACAGCGGAGCATAGGAACACACTCCATAACGTTTTCTTCATAGCTAAAAATTTTGCGCAATAAAAAAATATATATAAATAGAGCGATTTAGCACTAAATCGCTCTACGCATAGGCAAGACTCAAAATTATGCCAGATAGTTGCCGGACAAAATTATTTTTTTAATTCGTCGCGGATCTCCATCAATAATTTATCTGTAGAAGATGGCTCTGCAGGTGCAGGTGGGGTTTTCTTCATAACGGAATTCATTGATCTTATAATAATAAATAAAACCAATGCGATTAATATAAAATCAATAATTGCCTGTAAAAACCCTCCTATCGGGAATGTTGTTTGCCCAACAGTAAACTTAATATCAGATACTCCTCCTTTGCCAACCACCAAACTTATAATAGGCATTATGATCGTATCAGTAAGTGCTGTAACGATTTTACCAAAGGCGCCACCAATAATCACGGCAACGGCCAGGTCAACTATGTTGCCCTTCATGGCAAACTCTTTAAACTCTTTAAAAAAGCCCATAAAATTTAATTTTAGTGTTTTAAATATTTGAAGTGTCAAATATACAAATGAACAAATGTGCTAATCTGTCAATACTCAGGAGTTATTAACAATTAATACACGATAAGTTTAAGGGCAAATTACTTTGAGGCGGAAGATGATAATACCGGATATTTCATGTTAAGCCTTTTTAAAAGGTTATACACATACTTGGTGATGAGGTATTCTTTATACCAGTTTTGATCAGCAGGAATAATATGCCAGGGTACTTTATTGCAGGCTGCAAAACAATCTTCATACATTTTCACATATGTCTTCCAAAGCTTTGCTTCTGCAAGGTCATTTTTATTATACTTCCACATTTTTTTGGGGTCTTGTGTTCTTTCCTGCAGGCGCTGCTGCTGTTCTCCGGGAGAAATATGTAAATAAAATTTAAGGATATGCGTATTGGCGTGTTCCGTAAGTAGTTTTTCAAAATCATTGATCGCGCTCATCCGCTTCTTTGCCGTTTTATCATCACACCATTTATGCACCCGGGTTACCAGTATATCTTCGTAATGCGAACGGTTAAACACCTGTATCATTCCTTTGGCGGGAGCATTGCTGTGCACCCTCCACAAAAAATCGTGGGATAATTCTTCTGCAGTAGGTACTTTAAATGATTTTACCGTTACACCCTGTGGATTTAGTTTCCCGAATACATCTCTGATAGTACCGTCTTTTCCACTGGCATCCATACCCTGCAGCACTATGAGTAAAGCATGTTTACCTTCGGCATATAAAAGATTCTGCAAATCATCGAGCTCCGAAAGCATACTGGCCGTCTTCATTTCCACCTTTTCCTTATCAAACTTTACCGGAGCTTTGGTGCTGATCTTTTTTAGCTTAATTGCCATATATGATCTTTTATAAGCTTGTAATAATTGCTGTATTATACAGCCATCATTTCCTTTTCCTTGGCAGTAAGATGCTTATCAATAAGCGCGGTATATTTATCTGTAAGCTGCTGAATATCTTTTTCAGCGTCTTTAGCAACATCCTCACTCAGCCCGTTCTTCTGTAATTTCTTAATATCTTCAATACTATCCCTCCGGATATTCCTTATGGCTACTTTTGAATGTTCTCCTTCGGCATTTACTTTTTTAACCAGTTCCTTTCTGCGTTCTTCTGTAAGAGGGGGTAAAAATATACGAATAATAACTCCGTCATTTTGAGGAGTAACACCAATATTAGCGGCTATAATAGAACGCTCAATCGGCTGAAGCATGTTTTTTTCCCAGGGCTGAATTGTCAAAGTGCGTGCATCCGCTACCGTTATATTACCCACCTGGCTGATAGGTGTTGGTGTTCCGTAGTAATCCACCACTAGCCCGTCAAGCATTTGAGGATTTGCTCTTCCTGCCCTGATTTTTACTAATTCCGCTTCCAAATGGCTGATAGCTTTCTTCATACTGTCTTCGCAAACATCGAAAACAAGCGATACTTCTTCTGACATACGCATTGATTTATGGGCTGCAAATCTAATGAATGGGATGCTAAAAAACTAAATACAGATAGTTGATTAGTTCTGTTCTGCTGCCTTTTTTGCCTTGGTAAGCGGTAATATTTTGGAATGAGGCTCTATCTGGATAAGATCGCCGGTGCTGCCTGTAACCACCAGTATTGGTTTTCGGTAGTAGTAAGCAACAGCAAATGCGCCAAATGCACAGGCAAACAAAATACCAATTAGCAAGTTGATATTAACATCGCGAAGCATAAATGCCAGCGCTACAAAGAAAATATTAGCAAGAATCAGCGTAAGACTGACATTTTTATGATTCATTCCTCTGTCGAGCAGAATATGATGAATATGATTGCGGTCGGGACTGAATGGCGAACGGCGGCTTAATATACGGATGGAGAAAACACGCAACGTATCAAACAAAGGAATAATTAACACTGCAACGCCAATGGCCGGTGCAGCTTTGAATGACATAACCATTCCGGGAGTACCGGCAACATCTATAAAATGAATAACAAGAATAGCGTTGATCAGCCCCAATAATAAAGAACCTGTATCGCCCATGAAAATTTTTGCAGGTGAGCGGTTAAAAATCAGGAAGGCCAATAAGCTTCCGGCCATAGCAAATGCTAATGTAGCATATTGAGGCTGCTGATTAATATAGAAGTAGGTTCCAAAGCAAAGTGTGGTAAATATGCCCAGCCCTGCGGCTAAACCATCTACCCCATCTATAAGATTAAATGAGTTGATTATTACAATAACAGTCAGATAAGTAAGCGCAAGGCTAATAGCTTCAGGTAAATCATATACACCTAAAAAGCCATGCATGCTTTTAATAACTATTCCTCCTTTATAAATGATCACAAAAGCCGTTACAACCTGGCCAATTAACTTTTTCATTGGGGTTAATATCAGGATATCATCCTTTAATCCCAGGAAGAAAGTGATGAGGGCGGCGGCGAAAAAGTATTGAAAAGCAGGAGCTGAATCTAAAGGAATGGCGATAAGACATGCAATGATAAAACCAGCAAATATGCCCAGCCCGCCAAGGGACGGAACCGGTGTTACATGGATCTTTCTTGCATTTGGTACATCATACAACTTTTTAATGGTAGACACATTAATGATTACAGGTATAGCTGCATAGGTTATAATAAAAGCCAACAATGTTCCCAATAGTATAAGCTCCATTTAAAGGGTATTTAAGAGGTGCGAAAATATGACATTTCATTAACTTATGTAAACCAGCTTAAAATCAAGTGTTTTTTTGAGATTCTCTAAGGGTTTTCTCTTTATATTAAACGAATCGTGTGGCTCATCTATTATAAGAGCAGTCAATTATATTTCCTTAAAAAAAGCGCTTCCCCCGATCTATTAAACAACTTTATTTTTAGCTTTGGCAGATTTAAATGAAACAATTATGCCAGAATTAAAAGACATTGCTACTCAAATAAGAAGAGATATAGTAAGAATGGTTCATGCCTGCCAAAGCGGCCACCCGGGAGGTTCATTAGGTTGTGCCGATTTTTTTACCGCTTTGTACTTTAAAATAATGAAGCATGACCCGGCTTTTAATATGGATGGCAAAGGAGAAGACCTGTTTTTTCTTTCAAATGGACATATTTCACCTGTTTTTTATGCCACACTTGCCCGCGCAGGCTATTTTCCGGTACAGGAGCTTTCAACCTTTCGTAAGCTCAACTCAAGATTACAGGGGCACCCTGCTACCCACGAGCATTTGCCCGGAATTCGTGTAGCTTCAGGCTCACTTGGGCAGGGTATGAGTGTAGCTATAGGCGCAGCACTGGCAAAAAAATTAAATAATGACGACCGCCTTGTATATTCTTTGCATGGTGATGGTGAATTAGACGAGGGGCAGAACTGGGAAGCGATGATGTTTGCCGCACATCATAAGGTAGATAACCTTATTGCTACGGTCGACTGGAATGGTCAGCAAATTGACGGACCTACTTACCAGGTAATGTCTTTAGGCGATATCCGCCAGAAATTTGAAGCATTCGGCTGGGTTACGCTACAGGCAAATGGTAATGATATGGATGAGCTGATTGCCACGATGAATGAAGCCAAAGCACTTACCGGACAGGGAAAACCTATCGGAATTATGATGCATTCTGTTATGGGTAAAGGTGTTGACTTTATGGAAGGACACCACGAATGGCATGGTATTGCCCCCAATGATGAGCAATTAAAGAAGGCCCTGGAGCAACTGCCGGAAACGCTGGGGGACTATTAGGGGTTAGGTATCAACTTTCGCAAGCACCAATGTCAATCAAATATGTACGCATATTGTCGTAAAATGTTGTGAAACGGGTTTTCACAACATTTTACTTTTGCTATAGCATTAGTTCTGGGCATTGCAGGTCCGAGGCTGATAGCTGATACCTGACTGCTGATAGCTCCTCATCCCGCCCACCCTTCCCGGTCGAGGCTGCGGTATTGGATGGCTTCCGCCAGAAATTCAGTTTTTATATTTTCACTGGCGGATAAGTCGGCAATAGTTCTGGCTACTTTTAATATGCGGTCGTAAGCTCTTGCCGAAAGATTAAGCTTATCCATAGCGGCTTTCAGCAATTGTTGCCCTGCACTGTCAATACCGCAAATCTCTTTTAGCATTTTACTATTGATCTGGGCGTTGCAATAAATACCGGGTGTATTGGTATACCTGGTTGCCTGTATCTCCCTCGCTTTAATTACTCTTTCCCGGATAACTGAAGAATCTTCTCCCGGCTTTTGTGTAGCAAGGGCAGAAAATGCAACAGGCGTTACCTCAACATGCAGATCAATCCTGTCCAGCAAAGGCCCGGAAACTTTATTCAGGTATTTCTGCACGGCTCCCGGTGCGCAACTGCATTCTTTTTCGGGATGATTATAGAAACCGCACGGGCAGGGATTCATTGAAGCGATCAACATAAAACTTGCCGGAAAATCAATTGCCATCTTAGCTCTTGAAATCGTCACTTTTCTTTCCTCCATCGGCTGGCGCATTACTTCCAACACTGTTCGTTTAAACTCCGGCAATTCATCTAAAAATAATACTCCGTTATGCGCTAATGAAATTTCACCGGGTTGAGGAACACCGCCTCCTCCTACCAATGCAGCATCACTAACCGTATGGTGCGGGCTCCTAAATGGTCTGCGTGATATCAATGTAGTATCTGCCGGCAGCTTGCCTGCCACACTATGTATCTTGGTTGTTTCCAAAGCCTCCTGCAAAGTAAGTGGCGGCAAAATGGAAGGCAAGCGTTTTGCAAGCATTGTTTTACCGGCACCCGGCGGACCTATCAGTATAGCATTATGTCCACCGGCCGCGGTTATTTCCAATGCCCTTTTAATATTCTCCTGCCCTTTTACATCGCTGAAATCAATTTCAAACTCATATTGCGACTGGTAAAATTCTTCTTTGGTATTGATGTGAACAGGCTGCAGTGAATTTTCATCCTTAAAAAAATTGATCACCTCATCAATATGATTCACACCATATACATTGAGATTGTTTACCATTCCTGCTTCACGGCAGTTTTGTTTGGGCAATATCAATCCTTTAAATTTTTCTTTGCGTGCTGTAATGGCAATAGGTAAGGCGCCTTTTATAGGTTGCACATTTCCATCCAGGCTTAGTTCACCCATAATAACATAGTCAGATAGTCTTTCCGCATTAGGCAATTGTTCACTGGCGCCCATAATACCCAGGGCTATAGGCAGATCAAAAGCGGTTCCGGTTTTGCGTATATCGGCAGGAGCAAGATTAACGATTACTTTTGTACGGGGCATATAACCGCCGATACTCTTCAATGTGCTTTCAATACGCTGTTCACTTTCTTTAACAGCATTATCGGGCAACCCGACCATAAAAAATTTTTGTCCGCTGGTAACATTTACTTCAATTGTAATAGTGAGGGCTTCTACTCCGTAAACGGCACTTCCAAAAGTTTTAACTAACATGCAGGTATAGGTTAGCGGTGATTGTAAGAGATGAAATTAAGAAATAACATTATCTTTTTTGATATTTTGAGGTTAACTGTGAATTTCTTTTTCATTACTTTAATGAGAAATATTTATAACTTGCCTTTGTTAGATAAGGTTAGACTTACTAACATTCCACAGAAGCCTCAAGATTCCCTCATTACTCAGTCTTTTCGGAGACTCACTCTTTCGCTTAACGAGGCGAAATCTCCAATTACACAACCATATTTTTAAAAAATTAAAACTAGAAGTATGTCAATTGACACCTTCATGGACAACTTGAATACTATGTTAAGTATTCTTGTTGCAGTAGTGTTTTTATGGAAATGGATTAAAGAGGAGATGTAATAGATAGCCCCTTAGTCTGGGGCTATCTTATTTTGACATTGTTTGCTTTAAAGCAAAATTAATTCGCAATGTGTCCTGTGAAGTATATTACGCAATCCGATTCTGTCGGGGGCTTCCTATTCATATATTCTAGAAAAACAAAAATTGAATATATCCGCAAGAGAATTTTTCAATTTGTACAGCTTAAATAATTTCCCTTATTTTTACAGTTGTCTGATGACATGATGAATACAAAAAAAATAGTAAAGATCAGCCTGGCAGATGAGGTTGCTAACAGCATAAAGCAGGAAATTCTTGAGCATAAGCTCAGGCCCAACGACCAGTTGCCCACAGAAGCGGAGCTTACCAAAGTATATGGTGTCGGGCGGTCTACCTTGCGGGAAGCCGTTAAAATTTTAGTGAACTCAGGATTGATAAGAGTGCAGCACGGCATAGGCATGTTTGTGGAAGAAAAGCAAAGTCTTAAAGAACCATTCGCACAGCGTCTGCAGCGGGTAGATAATGAAGCGCTTGATGAAGTGCGCAAACTGATAGAAATGAAGATAGCAGAAAAAGCTGCCATCAACAGAACCAAAACAGATATTAAAAAGATGAGGCAATATCTTACCGAACGATCCATTGCCGCTGACAATAATGACCTGGCAGCTTGCGTGGAAGCAGATATCGCGTTTCATCTTTCCATAGCTGCTGCTGCCAAAAATGAAATTTTGGCTGAACTGTACCAGTCGTTGTCCGCGCATTTAAAAAAATGGTTTATCGAATTATATACCGATACCAAAATTTTTAGAGATACACAACGCCTGCATGAACAATTACTGGAATGCATCATTCAGCAGGAAGCAAAAAAAGCATGGAATGCCTCTGCCAGAATAATTGAATACTAAACCGACAGATAATACAGCATCACAATGGAAAAAACATTAGCAATACCCGCTCAAAATACGCTGATTCAAAAAACATTTTATACCATTTTATTCGCGATAAGCACTTCTCATTTCCTGAACGACATGATGCAATCTGTCATTCAATCCGTATATCCCCTGCTCAAGCAAAATTACCAGTTGAGTTTTGCACAGGTTGGACTAATCACTTTTGTATTCCAGGTAACGGCATCCATACTTCAGCCTTTTGTGGGCAATTACACTGATAAAAATCCACGCCCCTACTCTTTTGTTGCAGGCATGGTGTTTTCATTGATTGGTATAATACTGCTTGCCTACGCACATGGTTTTGGTGTATTATTGATAGCAGCAGGTTTAATTGGCATCGGTTCTTCTATCTTTCACCCTGAAGCATCTAAAGTAGCCTATTACGCATCAGGCGGAAAACGCGGATTGGCGCAATCCATTTTCCAATTAGGCGGTAATGGCGGAAGCGCGATCGGCCCTTTGCTGGTGGCAGCTATTGTAATGCCATTCGGGCAAAGTCATATCATGTGGTTTACCTTATCAGCCTTGCTGGGTGTTTTTATTTTATCAAAAGTGGGCACATGGTACAAAGCGCATTTACATATGCACATGTCAAAAAAAACGGTTACTGCCGAACATGCTCCTGCATTATCCAACACAAAAATTATCAGCTCTATTGTCATTCTGCTCATACTCATTTTTTCCAAGTATTTCTACATGGCAAGCCTCAGCAGCTATTTTACTTTTTATCTTATTGATAAGTTTCATGTAAGCATTCAGCAATCTCAGTTATACCTGTTTATTTTTTTAGGTGCTGTTGCAGCCGGCACATTGTTAGGCGGCTCCTTAGGCGACAGGTTTGGCAGAAAAATAATCATATGGGTATCTATACTGGGCGCAGCGCCTTTTACATTGCTATTGCCATATGTTAATCTTTTCTGGACAGGTGTGCTGGCAGCTATTATTGGCGTTATCATCGCTTCTGCTTTTTCTGCCATACTGGTATACGCGCAGGAATTATTGCCCGGTAAAATTGGAATGGTATCCGGGCTGTTCTTCGGGTTTGCCTTTGGTATGGGAGGTTTGGGATCTGCATTACTGGGTGTGCTGGCAGATCATACCAGCATGGAATATGTATTTAAATTATGTGCTTACCTCCCATTATTGGGAATAATAACTGTTTTTCTTCCTGATTTAAAGAAAAGAAAAACATCATCCTAATCCCGCGAAATCGTTTGTGTAGTTATTAAAAGCAAAAAATCAGGTAATATCCCATTTAAGAACAGGAATGGAACTGATAAAACAGTAAATTGTGAAGGCTTATTTATACCATAAGCCGTAGGCCATAATACGATTGATTTTGTAACTATACAGTGATATTGCCATGAATCTGTATTCCAGGAAGAAATTACTATTGATTATTGTAGTATTGGTTGCCGCGCTCATCGGCACTACCAGCCTTATTGGCCATAAGCGTGTTGATTTCAGCGCAGAAGTAAAGCCGCTGCTCAATAAAAAATGTATCTCCTGCCACGGCGGCGTTAAAAAAGAAGGCGGCTTCAGCGTCTTGTTCCGGGAAGAAGCGTTGGGTAAAACAGAGAGCGGAAAACCTGCCATCATTCCCGGTCATCCTGAAAAAAGTGAATTGATAAAAAGGCTTACTTCAAAAGACCCGGAAGAAAGAATGCCATATAAGCATGACCCTTTATCCGAAAAAGAAATAGAGATGATGAAGCAGTGGATAAAGGAAGGCGCGCAATGGGGAGAGCATTGGGCTTACGTGCCTGTAAAACCTGTGGAAGTACCTGGCACAACATCCGGTTTCCGGGGACTCTTTTCTTCAAAAAATGATTGGGTAAAAAATGACATTGATAACTTTATCTTCAATAAACTTAAAGAAGAAGATCTTCAGCCATCACCCATAGCTGATAAAGCAACTTTACTGAGAAGGGTAAGTCTTGATATTACCGGGATTCCTGCGTCAAAGGAATTATCAGAAAAATTTTTAAAAGACAACGATCCCAATGCATACGAAAAACTGGTAGATACACTTTTAGCCTCTCCTCAATATGGAGAAAGGTGGACGGCCATGTGGTTAGATATTTCACGTTACGCGGATAGTAAAGGTTATGAAAAAGATGGTTACCGTTCTATATGGCGCTACAGGGATTGGCTGATCAGCGCATTTAATGAAGACAAACCTTATGACCGTTTTCTAACGGAGCAAATTGCCGGCGACCTGCTACCGAATGCAACAGACAAAGAAATAATCGCAACCGCATTCAACCGTAACTCAATGAACAATGACGAAGGAGGAACAGACAATGAAGAGTTCAGAACCGCTGCGATTATTGATCGCGTAAATACAACATGGGAAACACTGCTGGGAACAACATTCGCCTGTGTGCAGTGCCATAGCCATCCTTACGATCCTTTCCGGCATGAAGACTATTATAAATTCATGGCATTTTTTAATAACACCAGGGATGAAGATATGCCGGGTGAATATCCTGTGCTGAGGGAGTTTGATTCAACCGACCAAAAAAAATACGAAGCATTGCAGCAATGGCTTGCAGCAAATGCAACAAAAGCACAGACCCACGAGATAAATACGCTGCTCAGAACATGGCAGCCGGCAGTATATTCTTACCATGCTGATCAATTTGTAAACAGTGAATTGTCTGAGGTATATCTTGCTTTGCGAAAAGATGGTTCCTGCCGTTTGCCTGATGTAGACATTGATGCAAAATCAATAATGACATACCGCTATTATTCCCGTGTAAAAAATGGCAAATGGAATATTCATCTTGATAGCGTAAACGGCCCTGTTATCGCTTCCACTATTATGGGTCAAACCAATGGTTGGAATGTTCACAGCATTAGTTTCAATGCTGAGCAGCAGGGCAGACACGATCTGTACTTTACCTATTCAAATCCTGATGTGCCAAAAAAAGATTCGCTGAATAACCTCGCTGTATTCGACTGGTTTGTTTTTTCATCTGATTTTCCGGGCAAGGGAGCCGTTGGCTACGACAGCGCATTTGCGTGGTACAATCATCTGCTTGTAACATCACCAAAAGTACAAACACCGGTAATGATGGAAAACCCGGATAATATGTTCCGCCCGACACATGTGTTTGAAAGGGGCAACTGGCTCTCCAAAGGGCAGGAAGAAAAACCCGGCGTTCCACATTCATTAAATCCTTTGCCTAAAGGTGCTCCGCAAAACAGGCTCGGCCTGGCCATGTGGCTTACCAGCAAAGATAATCCGCTCACAGCACGCACCATGGTAAACAGGGTGTGGGAACAATTGATGGGACAGGGTATTATTGAAACACTGGAAGATATGGGCACACAGGGTATTGCGCCCACGCACCAGCAATTGCTTGACTGGTTGAGCTGGCAATTCATGAATGAAGATAAATGGAGTGTAAAAAAGCTGATCAAAAGAATAGTAATGTCAGCCACCTATCAGCAGAGCTCCATTGCTACTCCTGAAATGTTGCACAAAGATCAGTTCAATAAATATTATGCGAGAGGTCCGAGAGTAAGATTATCTGCAGAACAAATACGCGACCAGGCTTTGGCTGTAAGCGGACTGTTAAGCCATAAAATGTTTGGTAAGAGCGTAATGCCCTATCAGCCGGACAGGATATGGTTATCTCCATATGATGGTGCTAAATGGATCAAAAGTGAAGGAGAAGATCAATACCGCAGGGCGATATATACGTACTGGAAAAGAACGTCTCCGTATCCTACGATGTTGAGTTTTGACGGCGTGGCGAGGGAAGTATGTTTGGCAAGAAGGATCCGTACCAATACACCTTTGCAGGCATTAGCTACTTTAAATGATAATGCCTTTATTGAAATGGCGCGCCATTTTGCAAAGCGTATGGAAAAGGAAGGAGGAAAAACAATACCGGAGCAAATAAGCAGGGGATATGAGATTGCCATGTATCATCCGGTTTCAAAAGAAAAACTGGATGCATTGATGGAATTGTATACTACTGCTTTGCATGAATTTGAAAAAGACAAGGATAAAGCTTGTGAGATGATCAATGAAGGAACAGGTAAAGCAGATGCATCAAAAGCAGCAATGATTGTAGTGGCAAACGCAATGATGAATTTGGATGAGTTTATAACGAAGAATTAATAGCAATTTTAACCACATAGGAGCATAGGTACATAGATGTAAACATAGATTTTTGACTGACCATTGAAAATGAATTGCACCATGAAATATACACAGGAGTATATTGATAAATTAACTTATGGAATAATCGGATGTGCGATAGAAGTGCACCGGAACTTGGGTCCGGGGTTATTGGAAAGTGTATATGAAAAATGTTTTCTAAAAGAGCTCTTTATAAGAAATTTCGAATTTAAAAGCCAGGTGTGGTTACCGCTAACCTATAAAGGGTTGGATATTGAATCAGGATTAAAACCGGATGTGTTGATCGAGGATGTTATTATAGTTGAGATAAAATCAGTTGAAATTATACTGCCGGTACATCAAGCACAATTACTGACCTATATGAAACTGTTGCAAAAACCTAAAGGAATACTGATCAACTTTAATTGTACAAATATTTTTAAAGAGGGACAAAGAACACTGGTGAACAATTTATATGGTGAGTTACCTGTGAGGTAATAGTAAGAATTCACTACATAGGAAGACAAGACAGTAACATAGATACACACAGATTCTATGCTTCTCTATCATATCTATGCTCCTATGTGGTAAAAAGTAAATTATGACACAAAAAGAATTACATGATCAGCGACTGTTTTCGGAGGCGAATCATGAAATACTGAAACACGTTACACGAAGGCATTTTTTGCGGGATACCATGACAGGTTTGGGTGCCATGGCATTTGGCTCCATGCTTGCAGGCTGTGATATGTTTGGATCGAAAGATAAAATAGCAGCAAATGCATTTGACAGCGCCAACCCGCTTGCAGTAAAGCCGCCCTTGTTTCCTGGTAAGGCTAAAGCAGTAATTTACCTGCACATGGCAGGTGCACCTTCACAACTGGAATTGTTCGATTACAAACCCGATCTTCAAAAATTAGACGGGCAGGATTGCCCTCAATCTTTATTAGAAGGCAAACGCTTTGCCTTTATAAGAGGCGTTCCTAAAATGTTGGGTCCCTATGCGCATTTTGAACAACGCGGACAGAGCGGCGCATGGATATCAGATCATCTTCCGCATTTAATAACTGTTGCTGATGAAATAAGTTTTTTAAAAGCTGTGCAAACAGATCAGTTCAATCATGCTCCTGCACAATTGTTGATGCATACCGGTTCTGCAAGATTAGGCAGACCAAGTATCGGCGCATGGGCAAGCTATGGATTAGGTACAGAGAACAGTAATCTTCCGGCATTTGTGGTATTAACTTCCGGAGGGAAAAATCCTGATGCCGGTAAAAGTGTGTGGGGAAGCGGCTTTCTTCCATCTGTCTACCAGGGGGTGCAATGCCGCTCTGAAGGAGATCCTGTGTTGTTCATTAATAACCCTGAAGGCATAGACAAGAATCTTCGGAAAGCTTCTATTGATGCCATCAATAAAGTAAATCAAAAAGCATACGAGGAATTTAAAGACCCTGAAATTTTATCCCGCATTTCTCAATATGAGATGGCATATAAAATGCAGATGTCTGTTCCTGAAGCGATGGACATCAGTGATGAGCCGGATTATATTCACGAGATGTATGGCACACAACCTGGTAAGGAAAGTTTTGCCAATAATGCATTGCTTGCACGCAAGCTTATTGAAAAAGGCGTGCGATATGTGCAGTTGTTCGACTGGGGTTGGGATTCTCACGGAACTGGCGCTGACGTTGCTTTAGAGATAGGCTTCATTAATAAATGCAGAAGTGTTGACAGGGCGACCACAGCTTTATTGCTCGACCTCAAACAGCGTGGATTGCTTGACGAAACACTGGTAGTTTGGGGCGGAGAATTTGGAAGAACGCCTATGCAGGAAAACCGCGAAGGGAAGAAACAATTTTATAAAGGAAGAGATCATCATGCGGAAGCATTCACGATATGGATGGCGGGCGGCGGTATTAAACGCGGCGCAAGCTACGGTGAAACTGATCCTATAGGCTACAGCCCGGTTAGTGGAAAAGTTACGCCATATGATATACAGGCTACCATACTTAACCAACTCGGATTTGATCATGAAAAATTTACATACCAGTTCCAGGGCAGGCCATTCAGGCTTACTGATGTTGAGGGAAGGGTGATTAATGAAATTGTAGCATGAAGCTGATAGCGGTCAGCTATCAGCAAAAAACTACCGTAATATAAAGTAAGTAATAAATTTTAAACAGGATGCTGAAAGCCGAAAGCTGATTGCTGAAAGCTGATTGCTAAAACCAACCACATGCCTCTGAACCGAAGAAAATTTTTATCAGCCACAACAACTGCTGTTGGCGGTGCCATGCTATCATCATTCACACAAGATACTCTTATGAATAAACCGGCTTTTGCCATTCCACAGGATTTTACTTTAAAAATAATGGCAACCAACTGGGGACTAACAGATTCTATTGATGTTTTTTGTAAAAAAGCAAAGGCAGAAGGTTATGACGGTATTGAAATGTGGTGGCAGGGTAATAAGCAAAAGCAGGATGAATTATTCAGCGCATTAAAAAAACACCAATTGGAAGTTGGCTTTTTATGCGGCTCGCATGAAAGTAATTTTGAAAAAAATCTTCAGGGCTTTCAGCAACAAATAACAGCCGCGTCTACGCAAAGTCCGCAAAAGCCGTTATACATCAATTGCCATTCAGGAAAAGATTTCTTTTCTTTTGAACAGAATAAAAAATTCATTGAGACCACAATTGAAGCGTCAAAAAAAAGCGGTATCCCTATTTCGCATGAAACACATCGTTCAAGAATATTATTTGCCGCGCCAATAGCCAGGCAGTTTGCAGAAGCCATACCGGGCCTGCGGGTTACGCTGGATATTTCACATTGGTGCAACGTACATGAATCATTATTGCAGGACCAGGAAGATACAGTTAACCTTATCCTGCAAAGAGTTGACCATATACACGCAAGAGTGGGACATCCTGAAGGGCCTCAGGTAAATGACCCCCGTGCCCCGGAATGGGAGGCTGCTGTTAAACAACATATTGAATGGTGGGATAAGGTGATAGCATTAAAAATTAAGCAGGGCGCAAAACATCAAACATTTCTTACTGAATTCGGTCCGCCGGATTACCTGCCGGCTTTGCCCTATACCCGCCAGCCGGTGGCCAATCAATGGGAGATCAATGTATATATGATGAACCTGCTCAGGAAAAGATATTCCAATAAATAATTGCTTACTACAACACTTATGACATTACTTAGTTTCTCCGGCTTTATAGGTAGGTTTCACCCCATATTTGTTCACTTGCCAATAGGTATATTGCTGTTAGGTATATTATTGCATTGGCTGAGCCGCGGGCAAAAATATGCGAATCTCAAACCTGCGGTAAGCATCACATTAATATTGGGAGCAGTAAGCGCTGTACTTTCATGTATCAGTGGCTGGATGCTGGCAGAAGGCGCTGAATACAATGAGGCAACACTTGACCAGCACAGATGGATGGGAATTGCTGTTGCGATCGTCTCTATTATATATTACCTGTTTTATATTGGAAAACTTACTATAAAATTTTCGTCCGCTGTTCCCTATATTGTTTCATTGGTTTTGTTTGTACTGATCACCATTACAGGACATTTAGGCGGCACACTTACGCACGGAGAAGGATACCTTACGCAGGAGCTTACCGAAATTTCCTCAACACAGGAAGTTAAAAAAGTGATTCCTGATGTGCAGCAGGCTGTTGCTTATAATGATATTATACAACCCATGCTGCAGCATAAATGCTATAGCTGTCATGGCAGTTCAAAACAAAAAGGAAAACTGAGGTTGGACGAAAAAGATTTTATAGAGAAAGGTGGAGAAGACGGCAAAGTATTAATTGCGGGAAAAAGTGACGAAAGTGAATTATATAAGAGATTGATACTTGAAGCCTCAGATAAAAAGCACATGCCTCCTAAAGGAAAACCACAGCTTACCGAAGCGGAAATCGCATTAATGCATTGGTGGATCAACACCGGAGCAAGCTTTGATCAGCAGGTAAAAGACCTGCCACAGGATGTAAAAATAATACCCCTGCTTACAGCATTACAAAGCAACAGTACAGCAGTAGCTTCAAAGCCTGATATACCCGATGCCCCTGTTGCCAAAGCGCCTGATGATATCATCAATAAATTAAAAGAAGCAGGAGCAACAGTTGTTACCGTATCAAAAGAAAGTAATTATTTATCCGTGAATTTTCTGTCGTCAAAAAAAACAAGCGATGCGGAAATGAAACTGCTGGAGGGCATTGCACCACAGCTTGTTTGGCTAAAAGCCGGCGGCACATCAATAACCGATAACGGACTGGCAAGCATTGCTAAGTTAACTACACTTACCAGGCTAAGTGTTGATTATACCCAAATCACAGATAAAGGCATTGCACAATTACAGTCATTATCAAAACTGCAATATCTTAATATTGTTGGCACAGAGATCACCACACAGGGGATCATTACATTAAAGGGGTTACCTGAATTACAGCAGCTATATTTTTACCAGTCCAAAATATCCAATGCCGATTCGGCAATATTGCGGCAGGCATTTCCGGAAGTAATACTGGATACCGGCGGGTATGTGTTACCGTTATTGGAAGGAGATACTTCGGAAGTGAAGCAGAAGCCGGATTAACAACACATTCTAATGGTAACCAGTCAGGCCTTACCCAAATACATCTTTTACCATACCTGAGGTAAAAATAAAACAAGAGCATAACAACCGTTCACAACAATCAATGCTCCTTCAGCTTGCTCTTAAATACCTTCTCAAACTTTTCAAGCTTGGGGCGGATTACAAAATAGCAGTAAGGCTGTTTGCCGTTTAAGTTGTAATAATTCTGGTGATAATCTTCTGCTGCGTAAAAATTTTTATACGGTTCTATAGCGGTCACTATCGGGTTAGTCCATGCGCCGCTTTTATCCAATGCTGCTTTATATTTTTCGGACTTTTCTTTCTGCTCTTCATTATGATAAAATATTACACTGCGGTATTGCGGACCAACATCATTTCCCTGCCTGTTTAATGTAGTAGGATCATGTGTCTGCCAGAACACTTCCAGCAATTCATCAAAACTGATAACAGCCGGATCGTATTCAATTTGTATTACCTCGGCATGACCTGTCGTTTTGGTACACACCTGCTCATAAGTTGGGTTGGCAACATGCCCGCCGCTATATCCGCTGGTAACTTTAGATACTCCCTTCAATTGCTGGAACACTGCTTCCGTACACCAAAAACACCCTGTTCCGAATGTGGCAATTTGCTTGTGAATATCTGTAGCCACAGTATCATTACTCATATTATTTGCTTTTAAATTATTGCTGTTGTTATTTTTTTGCGCGCAGGAAAGTAATACACTCACAGGCACAATTCCCAAAATTAATAACAGATACCTCATGATTCGCTTTTTATGATATACTGTTGAAAACACACAAAGTTACCAATTGCAGCACAACTCATCTGCGCCCAATAAAGAGCAACACTTTATTGTTTTGTTAAAAGCACAGCTTTGTCAAGAATCGTCTGAAGTAAACTATTAGCAACAGGAATATGATCCGCGCCGCTTACCAATGCCGTTTCCGTTTGTATAAAATCGCCTTTAACCAGTTCATGCCCACAATGATGGATCATGTTTGACAATGATTGCGCTGTTGTTTCAAAATGAAACTGCAGCGCCAACACATTTTTTTGGTAAGCAAAGGCCTGGTTTAAACAGGCGTCTGTTTTAACAAGTAGCTCCCCTCCTTCCGGCAAATCAAATGTATCGCCATGCCAGTGTAATACGGTAAATATTTGCGGAAAATCGTTGAACCAGTGTGATCGTTTACCCGTTTCCGTAAGTTGTACCGGGAACCAGCCAATTTCTTTTTCTTTATTGGGGTATACTTTAGCGCCTAAGGCAGACGCAATTAACTGTGCGCCAAGACAAATGCCGATCACTATCTTACCTGTATCAATGCATTGTTTAATAAAAGCCTTCTCTGTATCAAGCCATTTATATGTATCATTATCATATACACCCATTGGCCCGCCCATCACTATTAACCAGTCAATATCAGCAAGTTCGGGTAGGTTGCCTGATTCAAACCATTTGGTCGATGTGAGTGAATGTCCCTTGTCTCTGCACCATGTTTCAATATATCCTAAGTCTTCAAAAGGCACATGCTGAAAGTAATGAATACGTAATTGACCCATAACATCTGTTAAAATGCATTTCAGCGTACATTTGCGTACGAAAAAATGTGGTTGAAAAGATATGAAATTATTTCCTGAGTCGGCATTGGTACAGTTGGAGTTTGATAAAGTAAAACATCTGCTTGTGGAGCATTGCCAAACGGCTTATGCAAAAAACAAAGCTGAGCATCTGCGCATTCATACAAGACTGGAATTTATAGAACCTGAATTACGCCAAACTAATGAGTATAAGCTGTTGCTGCAAAACGGACTGTATTTCCCTAATGATGTGGTGCTTAATTTATCTGCCGAATTAAGATTGCTGGGTATTGACGGTGCGGTGTTGAATGAGGAGCAGTTAACTGCCATACGAAAGCTGGCAGAGAACATGAAGCAATTATTTCACTGGTTTGATAATGAAAGAAAGGTTGTCCATCCCGCGCTTTTTAAAGTCATTGCCGGCAGCTACTATGAAAAAGCCATCGCGGAAATGATTAACGATGTGCTGGATGAATATGGTAACGTAAAAGATAACGCCTCAAAAGAATTAGCGCAGATAAGAATTAGCCTTGCCCGCAAGCGTGCTGAATTGCGCAGGGTTTTCGACAGGGTAATTTCCAAATGGAACAAAAGCGGTTATGTATCCGATATAGAAGAAGCTTTTTTGAACGGGCGAAGAGTAGTAGCGGTTCACGCAGAATATAAACGCCAGGTAAAAGGCATTTTATTAGGAGAAAGTGATACGCGCAAAACATCGTTTATAGAACCAGAGGAAACGATTGAGCTGAACAATGATGTTTTTGGCTTAGAGAACGAAGAAAGCCGGGAAGTTTACCGCATATTGCGGGAGCTTACCAGCCAGCTATCTGTATATGCCGCTTTACTGAAAGCATATCATACCATCATGGGCGAGTATGATTTTATTTGTGCAAAAGCAAAACTTGCTGCAGATGTTCAGGGCAACTATCCTGTAGTGGAAGATAAGGCCCAGGTAAATCTTGTGCAGGCCTATCACCCGTTACTATACCTGTATAATCAACGTTCGGGTAAGCCAACCATTCCTGTTTCTGTATCACTGAATGATAAAAACAGGATACTGGTAATTTCCGGGCCAAATGCAGGAGGAAAAACAGTTACTTTAAAAACAGTCGGCTTGCTGCAAATGATGATTCAGAGTGGTTTGCTGGTACCCGTTCACCCGACTTCACAAATGGGTATTTTTAAACAGCTAATGATCCATATAGGTGATACGCAGAGTTTGGAGTTTGAATTGAGTACCTACAGTTCGCATCTAAAGAACATGAAGTATTTAATAGAAACGGCAAACGGCAGAACGCTGTTTTTTATTGATGAGTTGGGAAGCGGTAGTGACCCCCACCTGGGTGGCGCATTTGCAGAAGTAATTTTAGAGGAGCTTGCAAAAAAGCATGCTTATGGTATTGTTACCACGCATTACCTTAATCTTAAAGTAATGGCCAACAAAACACCGGGTATTATAAACGGTGCTATGGCTTTTGATGAAAAAAATTTATTGCCCTTATATAAGCTGGTTATTGGCAAGCCCGGCAGTTCGTATACTTTTTCTATTGCCGAACGCATTGGCATGGATGCCAGGCTGATAGCAAGGGCCAAAACAATGGTGGATGAAGATCATTTCAGTCTTGACAAACTACTGAACCGCGCAGAACAAGATATGCGCAAGATTGAGCAACGTGAAAAGGAGCTGCACAAACTTCTGAAGGAAAATGAAAAATTGAAAAAGGAACTGGAACATACGCTTGAAAAAGAAAAGCATCAACAAAAAGTGGAGCTACTGAAGCAGCAAAACAAGATAAATGAAGAACGCATTGCTTACCTGAAAGATATGGAACGGAAGTTGAAACAGATTGTTTTTGACTGGAGAAGAATGGAAAGCCAGGAAGATAAGGCAGCGCTTATAAAACATATGTATGCACTGCTGTTTAAGCAAAAAGAACAACAGGTAAAAGAGAAGGTAAAGAAAAAATTTGATGCCAGGTATATAGAAACCGGCGGTGAGATAGTGCCGGGCGCAAAGGTAAAAATGCTGCAGAATAACCAGGTAGGTGTAGTAAAAGAGCTTAGGGAGAAAACAGCGATTGTGCAACTGGGCGTAATTCCTATTACCGTTGATTTAAAAAATATAGTGGTAGTTAAAGACAGGGTTCCGGAAAATGCCGGCGAAAATTGATGCGGGTAATAAGAAACACTTAGTACTGCGTCAAATGTGAGGTGTAAAAATTCGATTCAAATCTCACATTCCACGACAACATACCGGCGTAATTTGATTGACATAACATTAGTACGGCGATCCACTTTACACGGCGCCAATATTATTTAAATCATTAAGGAGTTAAGGAAATTAAGGAAAACAGCTTAATGGTTCTTAACTCCTAAATGGTTCAAAAAATAATCTTTAACAACGCTTAAATTTCTTCACCGAAATTTTGCACAGGCAAAAGAATCTATTATTTTAGTAAAGGCTAATCTTTTCTCTTTCTTTAGCTGCCCCTGTTGCTACTTTTATTTATAATTTCTGTATGAAGAGATTCTGGTTAACGGTAGTCTTTTTTATAATTGCAGCCGGAGTTTTAATTTTTGGCTTCAAAGAAAAATCTTCGCAAATAGATACGCCCGCTATACAGGGCGTATCGGACCTGGGTACAGAAAATATTTCCAAAGGCAATTTTATTTTAGATGGCAAATGGGAATTTTATTGGTCAGAATTATTAAAACCCGGTGATCTGCCCCAATATCAGCCTTCGTACATTACGGTTCCCAACACGTGGAATAATATTGAGCTCAATGGCAAATCTCTTTCGCCCATTGGTTATGCTACTTATAAATTAAAATTAATACTACCATCCGGCAGGCCGGAAATGGCAATTGAAATACCGGATACTTACAGTAGCTACACCCTGTATATAAATGACAAACTGGTGGCACAAAATGGAAAGCCTGCCAAAACCAAAGAAGAAGCCATACCTTTCTGGACCTTAAAAACAGTTATACTTCCTTCTAACACAGATACTTTTAATATTATCATGCAGGTTGCCAATTTCTGGCATGCTAAAGGAGGTATCTATAAAGCACCCATATTAGCCAATGCGGAAACTTTATTAAAACAGGAAAGTATAGATTGGGGACTGGATGTTTTTCTTGCCGGTTGTATATTCATGAGCGGGTTGCTCTTTTTTGGAGTGTATCTTTTTGCGAGACATGATAAATCCATTCTGTTCTTTTCCATTTTTTGCCTGATCTATTTTTACAGGATCATCGGCACCGAACCATATGTATTACATGGCGTTTTTAATACCCTGAGCTGGTTTTTTACCATCAGGCTTGAATATATTTCTCTTGCGCTGAGCGTAGCCTTCTTTGTAATGTATATCCGTTACCTGTATCCTGAGGAAATTAATATTATACTTATAAAGGTATTATTCTGGATATGCATCATCTATGCAGGAATTATCGCGGTATTTCCCGTACAACTGTTTACAGCAATCTTACCTGTTTATCTTATTGCTTTGTTTTTTTATATCGGTTATGCCTTTTACATATTTACAAAAGCATCTGCACATAATCGCAGTGGGTCTGATTATGCATTTCTAAGTTCAGGTATTGCGCTTATTTTATTTTTTGTAATTAACCTTAGCTATTTTGGATTTATATATCCGTTAAAAGCCGCCATTACTGCCGGCTATATATTGTTCCTGTTTTTTCAATCTCTCATTCTTTCATTCAGATTTTCGTTCAGGTTAAGAAAAGCTGCCATAGAAGCAAGGCAGGGATTAAAAGCGAAGTCAGAATTTCTTTCTACTATCTCCCATGAAATAAGAACACCGCTGAACGCGGTAATCGGCATGTCACATCTATTGCTGCATACTAACCCCAGGGAAAATCAGAAAGAAAATATCGAGGCATTATCTTTTTCCGCTAACAATCTCATGTCGCTGGTAAATGATATTCTTGATTTTAATAAGCTGGAAGCAAACCAGATGAAATTTGAAGAAATTGAAATGTCATTAAAAGATATAGGTGAACATATCATCCGCGGCCAGCAAAGCTTTGCTCACGAAAAAGATCTTTCCATTTCGTATCACGCAGATGCCTCCATCCCTGATATAGTAAAAGGCGACCCTACAAGATTAACACAGGTGCTTAATAACCTTGTGCATAACGCGGTTAAGTTTACCAAAACAGGTTCTGTAAAGCTCAACCTGCTGTATGAAAGCAGGGATGAAAAATCAGTAACAGTAAAATTTGTGATTGAGGATACGGGTATAGGAATTCCGGCTGATAAGCAACATATGGTATTTGAGCGGTTCACCCAGGCCGATTCTTCTACATCAAGAAGTTACGGAGGTACAGGACTTGGATTATCTATCTGCAAGAAAATACTGGAACTGCAACATACAGCACTGCACCTGCAAAGCGAAGAAGGTGTTGGTTCTACATTTTGGTTTGTTCAAACATTTCCTGTAGTAAATAATATAAAACAAAAAGCATTTGAAACATTTTCAGGTATTCTTGATGATAAGCCTTTGCGCGGCTATACCATACTGTTAGTAGAAGACAATGCTTTTAATGTAATGATAGCCAAATCCGTTTTGGAGGAATTTGGCGCGAAAGTAGATATAGCAGCGAACGGTAAAGAAGCTATTGAACAATTTAATGCTGCATTGCATAAAGTAATTCTAATGGATTTAAATATGCCGGTAATGGATGGATATGAAGCAACAAGATTAATAAGGGAACGGAATAGCACGGTGCCTATAATAGCTTTAACAGCAACTACCAATGAAGAGGTAACAAGCAAAGCCAATGATATTGAGTTCTCTGCAATTATACAAAAGCCTTTCAACCCGGATACGCTGTGCAGAATTATTTTAAAGCAATCAGGGAAAGTGTAAGTAGGTATTAGCTGTCAGCGATCAGCTAATGGCGGTTGTAAGTTCCAGGGTATCTATTGCAGGCACAGGTTGCACCTTGTTCCCTGGTTTCTTGCTACGTTTACCATTTGCCCATCGCTGACAGCCGATAGCTTATAACTCCCCCAACGTTTCCAGCAATTGCTGATCACTGATATGATATGCGCAATTAAAATGCTGCAGCGGGCAAGCTTTGTAGCCATGCAAGCCGCATGGTCTGCAATCAAGGTTTTCTTTTACTTCAACTATATATCTTTTATCGGAAAGCGGCCCATAACCAAATGCTGGAACAGTGGAGCAGTATACAGCCGTTACCGGAGCATTCATTGCCGAGGCAAAATGCATGGGCGCGGAATCGTTTACATAATTCATGGTTGCATCACGCATCAGTGCGGCAGACTGTAAAAAAGTTAATTCCCCGGCTAAGCTTTTTATATCATGCCTTCCGGAAGCATGCATAATGTCGGCGCATAATTGTTTCTCCGAAGGCGCGCCGAGAAGATATACCATTAATGCTCCGGGCAGTGTTTGTATAAAGCTTACCCATTTATCTTTAGGATACTGTTTAGTAAACCATACGGATGCAGGCGCTATACAGATATAAGGCCATTGTTTGTATTCTTCAACTGTATTGTAATCATGTGGCAGAGGAAACAGCTTTGGCTTGTAAATACTATTATCTGTAAAATGTTCAATCAACGAAAGATTGCGTACCGTTTCATGCGGCGACTGAACATCGGATTTCATAGCATGTTTAACCGCCACATCAAACATAAAGCTGAAAGGATTTTTATCAAATCCAATCTTTTCTTTTGCTCCGGAAAAGGCGGTAAGGAAACCGGTAGCGCCAAACCGCTGCAAATTGATCAACTTATAATATTTATGCTTCCTGATCAGCTTGAGCAAATTCCATAATGAACGATATTTTCCTTCTTTTTTATTCCATATTAATACTTTATTTAAATAAGGATGGCCCTGCAATAAACTTTCATTGCCTTTTCTTAGTAAAAAATCTATCTGCGCATCCGGAAAAAAAGCATGCAATTTTTCTATCAATGGTGTTGCCAGCACCACATCACCAATAAACGCTGTTTGTATGATCAGGAATTTTTGCATGAATTTTTTGTGGAATGAAACTTTATCGCAAAACGCTTACGGTACCATCATCATTCCAAATAATCACTGAAGACGGTTGTTTCGGAGTTTCATCATCCCGGCGGTAATTTACCACATAATCTACAGCTTGTTTTATTTCGTTATTTACTGCAGAAAAAAATGGTGGGGCAGGTTGCCCGGAAATATTGGCCGATGTAGATACAATGGGTTTTTTGAACCTGCGGATAAGATTTCTGCAAAATTCATCTTTCACCAGGCGGATAGCAATGCTGCCATCAGCAGCAATAAGATTATCTGCCAGGCCAATAGCGCCTTTATAAATTACAGTGGTTGGCTGAATAGTATTTTGCAGGTAATCAAACACACGAAGATCAGGCTGGGCTACATATTTTATAATTTCACGCTCATCTGCAAGCAATACGATCAGCGCCTTACTTTCTTCCCGTTGCTTTATAGAATAAATTCTTTTAACCGCAGTTTCATTTGTGGCATCGCAGCCAAGTCCCCATATGGTATCGGTAGGATATAATATGGTGCCTCCGGAACGCAATACCTGCAGGCAATTTTCAACATCTTCCGTAAAATTCATCCGGCAAAAATAGTCACACTTCAAATACACAAACTGATTAAGTTTGCAAAAAATTTTTACTATCATGGATGTTCAACAGTTAATTCAAAAAGCCTGGGAAAACAGAGAGTTATTAAAAGATGAAGAATATAAGGAAGCCGTAAAGATTGTAATAGAAGATGTAGACAAGGGCCGCCTTCGCACTGCCTTTCCTTCTGCTGACGGATGGGTTGTAAACGAATGGGTAAAGCAGGCAATATTGATGTATTTTGCTATTCAGCCAATGCAAACCTGGAATATAGAACCATTTGAGTTTCATGATAAAATGTTATTAAAAAGCGGGTATAAAGAACTTGGTGTTCGCGCTGTTCCCCATGCGGTAGCCAGGTACGGAGCTTATATTGCGAAGAATGTGGTTTTAATGCCGAGCTATGTAAATATTGGCGCATATGTTGATGAAGGTACAATGGTTGATACCTGGGCTACCGTAGGCAGCTGTGCGCAGATTGGCAAAGGTGTTCACCTGAGTGGCGGTGTTGGTATTGGCGGCGTGCTTGAGCCTTTACAGGCAAGCCCGGTAATTGTGGAGGATGGTTGCTTTATTGGAAGCCGCTGCATTGTGGTGGAAGGCGTTATGGTAGAAAAGGAAGCGGTGCTCGGCGCAAATGTAGTGTTGACAAAGAGCACAAAAATTATTGATGTGAGCGGCAGTGAGCCAGTAGAATACAAGGGCAGGATACCAGCCCGCAGCGTGGTGATACCAGGCACGTATAATAAAAAATTTCCTGCTGGTGAATACGGTGTGAGTTGCGCATTGATCATTGGCCAGCGCAAGGCAAGCACCGATCTTAAAACAAGTCTTAATGATGCATTGAGGGATTTTAATGTAAGTGTGTAAGTATTGGCAATAAATCAATTGAAGGGTAAAGGTGAGGAGAAATGAGAGATGGCGCTTTTGCTTTATTCTGTATAATGTTAAATACCCTGGTTGCTGTTTATCTGTGAATGACTTATTTAGTTTTGAGCATGCTCATAGAAGCACTGTAGTTGAAGAGCACGACGCAATAAAGATTCATAGTAGTATTGCTGTTGGCTGTACCATAAAAAACTAAATAAAATAATGATTAACAGGGTCAGGGTATTTGCATAACTCCACAACATTTTAAACCGGCATGTTAAACTTCAAACCAGCATATATATTAACATCTACTTTTTTTCTGATCCTTTTTTCGTGCTACAGAATAAAAAAGGAAAGCCGCAAGGTTATTGATAAAACCAAACAAACCGTTGCAGAGAAGAAATCCGATTTAAGGGACAAAATAATTGCCCATTACGATCCTTATCATCCTGATACAAAGTTTAATAAAAAACGTTTTTCGGAATTTTTCATGTTTGATCCTACCCCAGATGTAAAGAATATTTATTGTTATGCTGATGAAATGGGCATTGACCATGACTATCAATTTTCCTTCAATTGTGATACACTGACTGTAAATAAAATCATATCAAATCTTAATTTAAAAAAAGGGATTATAGACGGCAATAATGGTAGCGGCTTATGGCATAACTTCTCCTGGTGGGACAGTTCCGAAATACAGAAATTAATTCCATTTTCACGAAAAGGAGCGCATGAAACTTATCAATATTTATGGTACGATACATCAGGGCAAAAAGCATATTACTTTTTGTTTGACATGTAAAATAAACCTTTCAAAAAGGTTATAAGCCAGCTATGACAAACGAAGCAGTTCAGAAAACAGCAATTACCGGGTTTGCAATTACATTTATAGGCGCAATTTTGTTTTCTACTAAGGCTATCGCTGTAAAAGTAGCGTTCAGAAACACCAGTATGAACGGGCTTACCCTGCTTACACTCCGCTTATTGTTTTCTCTTCCGTTTTATGTAATAGCCGCATGGATTGCCGCAAGCAAAAAAAACAGCGCTTCACTCACAGTTCGCCAATGGATATATATTATTCTTCTCGGATTGTTTGGCTATTATTTAAGCAGTTTGTTTGATTTTATAGGCTTACAATATATATCTGCCGGACTGGAAAGACTGATATTGTTTTTATATCCTTCTTTTGCCGTGCTCATTAATGCATGGGTTTTTAGGCAGCCGGTAAATCGTACTCAAAAAATTGCATTGATACTTACGTATGCAGGCATTCTTTTAGCATATGCAGGCGAGTTCAGGATTGATACCGGCAACAGTAATTTTATATGGGGCAGCTTTCTTATTTTTTTATGCGCCGTTACTTATGCCATTTATATTGCGGGCAGCGGCAGCATGATTCCCCAGGTTGGCGCATCAAGATTTACCGCGTATGCCATGCTTGCCGCAACTGCCGGCGTGTTTATTCATTATGCCATACAGGAAAATGCGCAGCTATTTCAGCTATCTTCTGTCCACTGGGTTTACGGTGTATATCTTGCCGTTTTCGCAACTGTGCTGCCTACATTTATGCTATCGTTTAGCATGAAGCATATAGGAACAAATAATGTTGCGATCATTTCGGCTATAGGTCCGGTTTCAACCATTTTGCAGGCACATTTCATTTTAGATGAACCCTTGTTTGTAGAGCAATTGCTTGGCACAACCCTGGTAATTGCAGGCATTTTACTTACCGCAGGAAAGCGAACAAAAATTTCGGGGGGAGAATATTAATCCTCTTATATTTGCAGCCCCAAGCCCGGGTGGCGAAATTGGTAGACGCACTACTTTGAGGTGGTAGCGCTGGCAACGGCGTGCTGGTTCAAATCCAGTCTCGGGCACATAAAAAGCAAACCTGTATTCAGGTTTGCTTTTTCGCTTTCTCATATAATCAGAACACATAATACTTAATATTCAGCAAGTTCCGGGTTTTATAAGCGTAAAATTCGCTTCACCTTTGTGTTATAAATTAAAAGAGATGAGCGAACAGAAAAATATTCATTACAATCGGATAGCTGAGGCCATTGATTATATAAAAATTAATTTCAGGCAACAACCAGGGCTTGATGAAATTGCCCGGCAGGTTCATTTAAGCTCCTTTCATTTTCAAAGGCTTTTTACCGAATGGGCAGGCACAACTCCCAAAAAATTCCTGCAGTATATTACAATAGCCCATGCCAGGAAGTTACTCTCTGAAAATAAAGCAACAATTTTTGACACGGCTTTTGAATCCGGGCTTTCAGGAACAAGCCGTTTGCATGACCTTTTTATAAATATTGAAGGGATGACGCCTGCGGAATACAAAAATGGCGGCAAAAGCCTGTCAATTAATTATAGCTTCGCAGAAAGCCCCTTCGGTAATATTATCGTTGCTTCCACTGCTAAAGGCGTATGTTATATGTCTTTTGAGGATGATGAAGAGAAAGCGTTAAACGATTTGAAATCAAGATTTCCGAACGCGGCTTTTCAAAGAAAATTAGATATGCTGCAGCAAAATGCTTTGTTCATTTTTCAGCATGACTGGAGCAGGCTACATCAGATCAAGCTTCATTTAAAAGGAACAGACTTTCAATTAAAAGTTTGGGAAACATTACTCAAATTGCCGATGGGCAAACTGGCAACTTATGGCTCAATAGCTGAGCAGGTGGGCAAGCCTGGTGCAGCAAGAGCTGTGGGCACGGCTATCGGCAGCAACCCTGTGGCTTTCTTAATTCCCTGCCATAGAGTTATCCAATCATCCGGGATATTTGGAGATTACATGTGGGGTAATACCAGGAAGACTGCAATTATTGGTTGGGAGGCAGCTAAAACGGAAAGTAATAACGAATGATTAAACACGACCAGGTAAGTGATGCAGATCTGCATTATAAAATAAGAGCTGGTAAAATTTATTTTGCCGGCAACCGTACCTTAAAAATATATGGCACATTATATTGCCCGTCAGGAAAGCGAATGACACGAATTAACAGAGGGTATTCTTCTTATCGAAAGAAGAGGCTATTGCAAACGGGTATCGCCCATGCGGGCATTGTATGAAAAATGAATACAAAATTTGGAAAAATGGATCTGTTCAGTAGTTTGATAAATAAAAATGAAAACCTGCTTTCCCGTGATGGAATAGTAAATTACTATGGCAGGATATTAAAAACGGAAAAAGCGGATCATTGTCTGGAAACCCTGCTTGCTACGATTACGTGGAGAAATGATGAAGCGGTTATATTTGGAAAAAAAATAATTACAAAAAGAAAAGTCGCCTGGTATGGCGACAAACCTTTTGAGTACACCTATTCTAATATAATAAAAACAGCTTTACCCTGGACGGACTATTTGCTTGAACTGAAAAATATAACAGAGCTGGAGAGTGGTGAAACATTCAATTCCTGCCTGCTTAATTTATATCATAATGGCGACGAAGGGATGGCCTGGCATAGCGATGGTGAAACTGATCTGAAAAAGAATGGCGCAATAGCATCTCTGACTTTTGGTGCAGAACGAAAATTTGCTTTTAAACATAAACAAACCAAAGAAAAAGTTGAATTGCTCCTGGAGCATGGCAGCCTTTTAATGATGAAAGGAACCACGCAAACACACTGGCTGCATCGTTTACCTCCAACCAAACTGGTTACTAAGCCAAGAGTGAACTTAACGTTCAGAACAATTATGGGGTAGTATAGGCTTTTATAATATACCGTATGCAATGTATTGTAAATTCAGGTATTTTGCCATGAATTCGAAAGTAGATGAAACGCCTTCAAACTAAGCCATATCTTCTTTTTATTCCTGCAGCAATTCTGTATAGTGCTTATTGATGAAACGAAAGCAGGAGGGTTTCATTTTTTTGAGTCGGAACTTGCTTTAGGCAACACACTATTTTATTGCTTTTTAATTGTGTTGCTTTCCTCCCTCTTTACATTATATACCTTTACAGGAAGACTTTTATATTCTTCAGTTCTCATATGGATGCATACCATACTAACAATTGCATTTGTTTTTATTTTGCTTAAAACTGCTACGGGAAATAATGGTTTTGCAGGTATGCCGGGGAGATATTATGATTATTCTGAACCGGACAACTTTGACCTGTTTTCTTTTAAGTTTGTACAATTAAAAATCAATCTCAAAATCCTCATTTTGCTGGTTTTAACTCAATTAATTTATTTTTTTAATCTCGGCATAGGATCATTTAAACCTGTTAAAGCATAATTTGATTGATTTTAAACCAGGTGGCGACAAAAAAGGAGTAGTTAGCCTCAACTTACTTATTCGTCATATTGCTTTACTTTTGCAGTCCTTTATTAAAATATGAAAGCGTATAAAAGAATATTGGTTACAGCGGCATTGCCCTATGCCAACGGACCTGTACATATTGGTCACCTGGCAGGATGTTATATACCCGCAGATATATATGTGCGCTACCAGCGTGCCCAAAAAAGAGATATAAAATTTGTTGGTGGAAGTGATGAGCACGGAGTGCCTATTACCATCCGTGCCATGAAAGAAGGTGTTAGCCCTCAGCAGATCGTTGATAAATATCATGCAATTATTAAAGAGAGTTTCACCCGTATGAATATCTCTTTTGATATTTACGCACGTACCTCCAATCCTGTTCATCATAAAACTTCTGCTGATTTTTTTAAAAAATTATACGATGACGGGTTATTTGAAGAAAAAGAGACCGAGCAGTACTATGATGAAAAGGCTAAAGTGTTTTTAGCAGACCGATATATTACCGGCACATGCCCGGTATGCGGCAACCCAAATGCTTATGGGGATCAGTGTGAAAAATGCGGAAGCACTTTATCACCAGAGCAACTCATCAACCCCAAAAGTACCTTGAGCGATGCAGTGCCTGTGAAGAGAAATACAAAACACTGGTATTTTCCTTTGCAGAACTATGAAACATGGTTAAAACAATGGGTGCTCGAAGACCATAAAGAATGGAAGAATAACGTTTATGGTCAATGCAAAAGCTGGCTGGATGGCGGTTTACAAAGCCGTGCCATGACACGCGACAGCAACTGGGGTGTGAAGGTACCATTGCCCGATGCGGAAGGGAAAGTATTATATGTATGGTTTGATGCGCCGATTGGTTATATCAGCGCAACAAAAGAACTTACAGATAAATGGGATGATTACTGGTGCCAGGAAGACACCAAACTGGTACATTTTATAGGCAAGGATAATATCGTATTTCACTGTATCATATTTCCGGCAATGCTGAAAGCGCATGGCAATTTTGTATTGCCTGATAATGTTCCGGCAAACGAGTTCCTAAATATTGAAGGTGAGAAAGTTTCTACCAGCAGAAACTGGGCGGTATGGGTACATGAATATGTAAAAGATTTTCCCGGCTGTGAAGACGTGCTCCGTTATGTGTTATGTGCTAATGCACCGGAAACAAAAGACAATGATTTTACCTGGAAAGATTTCCAGGACAGGAACAACAGTGAGCTGGTAGCCATATTCGGCAACTTCGTAAACCGCGCTTTAGTATTAATGCATAAATTATGTGGCGGAAAAGTACCGCCTCTTCATAAAGATGTGGTTGATATATACGACAACCAGCTTATTGAAGATATTAATATTGCTAAAGAGAAAATCACCAGGTGCCTGGAGGAATATAAATTCAGGGAAGCTTTATTTGAAGTAATTGACCTTGCCCGTAAAGGCAATAAATATATGCAGGATAAAGAGCCGTGGATTAAAGCGAAAAAATTATCTGAAGGTGGAGCATCTGCTGAACTTGCACAAAAAGAAATAGATAATTGCTTACACCTTAGCTTACAGCTTACGGCTAACCTTGCCATATTTATTAATCCTTTTTTACCGGCTACTGCACAAAAAATACTGCATATGCTAAAAGTGGTTGATAAAATGCTGGATTGGGAAAATGCCGGAAGCCTGAAGCTGTTAAGCGTAGGCTATACCCTGCGTGCTCCTGAATTGTTATTCAGAAAAATTGAGGATACAGAAATTGCTGCCCAGGTAGAAAAGCTTAGAGCAAATGCCGTAAACCCTTCAGCACAACCAGTAACAGAAGAAAAAGTAAAACCAGTGGAAGACAAGCCAGTACAAAAACCTGAAATCATTTATGATGATTTCGCAAAACTTGATTTAAAGGTAGGAACCATTACCGCTGCTGAAAAAGTAGAGAAAGCGGATAAGCTGTTAAAACTGGAAGTTGATCTTGGCTTTGAAAAAAGAACAATAGTATCAGGTATTGCCATGCATTTTACACCAGAAGAAATTGTTGGTAAGCAGGTGGTAGTGGTGGCAAATCTCGCTCCACGTAAAATGCGCGGCATTGAAAGTAATGGTATGATATTGATGGCAGAGGATAAAGAAGGCAAACTGCATTTCGTAAACCCGGAAAATGCAATTGAACCGGGAGCAGGAGTGAGTTGATAATGCTTTGATCACTATAATACCTTTGTGAGATGTAAAGATAACCGTGAAGCAAAAGATTTATCTGCCAGGTTAACAGAACTTCACCTGTGCTTCTTTCACGTTTATCTTCTCACATTTCACCCTTCCCCATACACCTTATAAACCCCTTCTCTCAACGGCAATGATTTATCACTGCAAATAAACTCCATTACATCGGCAATTGCCTCAGGGCTTACCCATTTGCTGTGGTCAGCATCAGGCATCGAATCCCGGTTGGGCTTAGTATCTATAGTGCCTGGCACAACTACAGATGCTGTTACATTTTTACCTTTTGCTTCTGCATTTAATATTTCCGCGTAAGTAAATAATAATGATTTGGATAAAGTATAAGCTACAGCACTTTTACCCTGTTCAGCTTTTAGCGGTGCTCTTGCACCAATAAATACAAGCCTGCCATAATTGTTTTGCAACATGTGCTGAAACAATATCTTAGAAAGATAAAAAGCTGTGTCAAAATTTAAAGAGATCATTTTCTTTATGTCTGCTCCCGGCGTTTTGCTTACATCACCCATAGCAAAGCCTCCGGCAAGAAACAATGCGCCATGAATAGCGCCATACAAACTGATGGCTTCTGTTATAAATAATGAAGCCGCACTTTCATCTGCAAGATCAACCTGGTGCAGCTCAAAGTGCTTATAATCTCTTGCAAAGCCGAGCTCACTTCCGGAACGGGCTACTGCAATCACTTTATAACCTGCATCTAAAAATCGGCGAACAGTAACTGCACCAAGGTTGCCATTCGCGCCTGTAATGAGTATGGTTTTCATACATTGAAAATACAAAAACCATTTCAGGGATAAGACTATTTATCCGGCCGGTGCATTCCTAATTTTCGCATATATTAACAGGAACCATATTTAGTTTGTAAAAACAATATATGTTTTGAAAACCATTAAGAAGTTAAGTGTCATTAAGGTTTTTACTTAATTTTCTTAATGTCTTAATGGATAATTATAAGAACTAATAGTGTTCCCGGATAATAGGTAGCACTGCACTATATTGCCATATACGCGAAAATTGAAATACACACATTAATTGTGATTAAGGAGCAAGCGATATATTTACCGTGACACCCGCCCGTGTATTTGTCATTGGTGCTGAAGAAGATATATAGGGTATTCTTCTTTGCTGATCAAAATAAAATTTAAGTTGTACGCGGTTGCTCAATACATAATCAATAGTAGGATTAATAGAAATTACTTTTTCCCCGCTTGTTGCAAAGGAGTTTGCCTGGTCGAGCCTGCTGTTGGAGGTAATATTATCCTGTATGCCAAAAGTTAAACCGATCTTCACATCACTCTCAGAACGTTTACCCGTAGTGTCAGATCCTCTTCCTCCTTTCAAAAATCCAAACAGGTCTATATTAAATGGCAATGAAAATCCGCGTATGCGCCACGAACCGTTAAACCGGATTTCAGTAGAATGCATCTCTGTTAACTGGTAATCTATAAGGCTTAAACTTAAAGTTCTTCTTTTATTAAATTCAAATCCTAATGTAAGTTGATTAGTGAATGTTGCATCAATACCTGTAAGCGGTGCAAACTGTTCTTCAATAGTGATATTAGGGACAAGAAAATAGGGAATGAAATTATTTGAAACCGTATCAACGAATGAAGGGAAGCCGAGATCCCACCTGTCCTGGAACAAGAGATTTGAATTAAAGGCATTCATGCTGAGCGTACTGTTGTACTTATGCCTTATTACAAGGTTGGTAAATATTTTATCCAGAGGTTTTACTCTTGAAAGCCCATTGTATTCCAGGCTCCAGTTTGGCTTAGGCAGGTAACCCGAGAAAGGGTTTGACCTTACATTCTGCCCCTTTGTCTTCAGCAATGCTATGCTGTTAGGATCTTTATTGGTATATGCTGCAACAAAAGAAGGTATCAATACATCCTGCGCATAACGACTATAGCCAAGATAATATCCGTCTGTGCCTTTTACCTGGCTGTAAGGATTTTCCTTACCTAATCTTTCAGATAAAATAGCCCTGTTCTCCTGGAACTTCTGAAATGTTGTGCTGGCTACATTAGGATCAACTTTTTTGAACATGGTTTGAAAAGCAATATAACTGATGCTGAAACCGCCTCCCGCATAAGGATTCAGATGTTCAAACTGACCGTTATTAGCAGTATCCTTAAACAGCTCACTATAGGTTCTGCTGAATGTTTTTGTCATATTCAAGTCAATACGCAAATCTCTTACAGGCTCCAGCTGCGCGTTCAGCGTGTATTGCTGGCTATAGGTTTGATTGATGAGGCTGCTTTGCAGGCTGTCGTTCGATATTAACCCTCTTTTTGCCGCCCTGTCGAGCCATGCAAAATCCGGTTGCTGCCCAAGCATAAACCCAATGCCCGGCGCTCCGCTGCGCCAGTTTTGCCCCAATACTTTTGTACTATCGGTATAGCCTGGTATAAATGTGGAAGATCCTTCACTATAAGTAAAGTTTGCTCTTTTTACAGAAGTAATAATTTTTCCAAACGCTTTTACAAAAGCATTCAGCTCAGGCAGGTCGTTGGGATCTCGTTTCTGCTTTACTTTTGAGGTATCGGATTTTGCATTCTGCTTAGCCGGTACCTGGGGCGGCTTGTTAGCATTACCGCCGGATTGCTGCTCCAAAGCACGTAATATCCTGAATTTACTATAGAGCCTGGTAAAATCAAAGTCAACGGTGGCGGCTTTTGCATTACTGTTTTGAATAGTATTACCTAAATTAATAGCGAGGCGTGAAGCACCAATCCAGCTATATGTTGTTTTGTAAGAAACGTTCGCGTTGATCCAGTCTGTTGCCGGTATTTTATTAGTAGGCAGGTTATATGTAAAATCGGCTCTTTGGTTAAACAATACATTTCTTCCTCCTTTAAAAAGATTTTTCCAAAGCGTATCTTTCTTGATCTTGGTATCTATTCTTCCGGCAGGCTCATCAATTCTTGCATTATTCAATGCTTCGTAATCAAAATTAAGCGAGCGTGTAATATCCCAGCGATAATTATAATGCCTGTCAAACGTAAAATACTTGTCGTATGTTTCGGGAATTTTATACGGGCTTGGCAGTGTGCCGGGCACATATACTTCCCGGGGGCGCAATGCACCAAACTGCCGGTTTAAATCCCAGCGTATATTGATAAGTGACGGTGTTAAATTAATATTGAAATCTCTTATCGCATCAAACCACGGAGATTTACCCTTTATTATTTTCTTAAATGGTTCAATCCATTTTGGCTGCCCGGTATAATTATACCCAACACCACCTTTGTATTTTTTTATTTCGTTATTCTCTATGGTAGGACTGTGCGATTTTACCGATGTATATGAATAACTGAAATCAAGATTAGATATACTCCAGAGCCTTTGTTTTTTTCCTTCCGGTAATACTTTTCGTACGTTGGTAAACGTAATTGTTTTTATGGTTGTGATATCAATGGCCGCATTGCGGATCGAATCGCGCTGATCACTATCTGCTGCACTGAGCTTATCTTTAAGTTTAATATCCTTGTCATAAGGGTCGTATTCCGGCGTGCTGATTGTTTGTGAAACACCAGCATAGAATGGTATTTCTATACCTGTGCCGCGCGGCAACAGTTTACCCAGTTGCATATTGGCAGCTGCATCAAACTGAACAAAATTATCACGCGCCCTTTCATTTACCCGCTGCTCCAATGTACCAAAGCCGGCGGTATGCATATTACCCGAAAAAGTAAGCGTGCCCAGGTCGGCAAGCGCAATATCAATCCTGCCCAAAGCCGCATAACCTCCATGTTCATCAATCTCGGACAAGCGCAGTTCGTTTATCCATACTTCTGTACATACAGGAGTGCCGGTGCCATCGCCGGGATTTTCTATACCGACCAATATGCCTTTTACTTCACCAAAGTTGGGGCTGCCTATTACAGCGTATGTTCTTCCATCTACTACTTTTCTATAAATATCATTGGGGTTGAACAGCTGCGTATTTCTTTCTGCTTTCAGCGTTTCCAAAACGGTAAGGCTAAAATCAAGATTATTTTCTTCCGGCCATATCTCCGTATCTACTGTAGCACCGGCAGCAGTTATTTTTAAAGGAATTTTTATTTCATAAAAGTTATTAATGAAATCATTACCTATTCTTATTACCGCGTTAATTCTACCATCAGAAAGAGCGGGTTGCCCACTTACACTTTCTGCATGAATAAACATCATCAGTTTGCGATACTGTCTTATGTCAAGATTCATTGTTTTGAAAACGCTCCTGCTTTCGCCATTCGGCAGGTTGCATATCTGCATATTCATTGATTGCTCATTCTGCAGAATATTAATACCGCCATTACTTAAAGACTGAACCCTTTCTATGCCCGGAGGCATGCGGTAAGGTATGGGCTGCCTGCGTTCGTTTTCTTCAATATTAACAGCTCCTACATTAAAGCTAACAGGATCGTTTGTGCTGATTGCTTTATATACACCGGTGGTATCAAGCTCATATCCGAATTTTCTCCATTGGTTTCTTACAAGATCGAGCTTTGCAAAACGCAATACTGTTGAATCTTCAAAACCCGTGAGGAACATACGTATGAACTGAATGGATTTAAAATCCGGTATGTTCCCAATTTTTTTATCATAGTTATTTATCGGGATACGGAACTGGTACCAAACCTGGTTTTCTGTTTGCCCGTTGGTTAATTTTACCGTGGTTTCTTTTCTGTCAACAATAAAATTTGTACCTATCTGCATCAGCGGATCATCCTTGGGTTTTATTTCCACACGGTACTGGAAATATTCTTCATTCTCATTAAGCGTATTATCCTTATTTAAATCTTCCGCATCAGGATACATGGTAGCAGAAGTTGACAGGCTTGATTCTGTAGACACCGGCGAATTGCCCTGCGGACTATTAAAATGTTTATAACGGCCCAATATACCTGTTCCTGCCTGGTCGTAAGTTGCATCACGATAGTAACGGAAATTATCTGAAGACGGATCTGCTGATGCAGCCTGGTAAGCCGGGGAGCCGCCTCCTACCTGAGCCTGGAGATTTTGTAAATATTGCGAATACCTGGTTTTTTCATCATCATCTCTCAATCCGTCAAACCCAACATCCTGGTATGGTCTGTCGTCAGGATCATTACTGAAAGCCTGCGTTACCTGTATGGGATTTACCGGCACAGTACCCCAAACAGAATTATCCGTTTGAGCAGGAATTTTTGGTGTAGGCAACCCATTTTCATAACCACGTTTACCATCTTTCAATATATCTTCCGACACATTACCGAGGTTAAAATACAATTGTCCGCCTGCCGCGTTAGTATTTTTTATGAAGGGATCAAGCACCCAGAACTCTATGAATTCAACATTGTTTGTTTCAAAATCCGTTTGATCTATTGAACGCATCATTCCGCCCCAGCGTTTTGCAGGATTAATGAGCCTGCCGTTTGCATCTATTCCTGTAGCATCATAGTTATACGGTCCTCGTTCTTTAGGGTAATAGGCAAGATCAAATGTCACCAGCTGGTTCAGTCCATACTCTGATGTGCGCAAGGGAAATATTTCAGATTGAGATACGGCGCGAACACGGGGGTCAGATAGTTCTTCTGTTTTTCCCTGTAAAGGATTGCTGGAATTTCTGCTCTCCTGCAAAATTGGTTCAATGTTATACCATGCTAATTTTGCCCTGTTCTTTCCATAGTCAAGATTATTGTATTGTGTTGCTTCAGGGAAAAGCACATTGCCATTTTTATCTGTTGCTCCAGCGGGTGTGCTTGCGAGCGCCCAACTGATTAAGGGAAATCTCAAATCAATATTAGCTCTAGTTCCTTCAAAGTCATCAACATAAATTAACCCTGCGCTGCCTTTACCAATCTGGGGCGCATGACCAGGGATCATTTTTGCACCCTCACCAAAAGCCGTTATGGTTGATGTGCCGTTAGGCGTATAAAATGGCAAATGATCAAGCCACCTGTTTAACCGGGGCACTTCATTCTGGTAGCTGAAATCCACGCCAAGCATGGTATTCCTGATAGGATCTTCACCGTAGCCCATTTTGGTAAAATAGGGCCGTTCACTTAATCTTACCGCAGTTGCACCAAGAGTCAAATGCTTATTGGCTAAATAATCAAGGCGAAGACCCATATAGTTTCGCTGCTGCATTCCGAAAGTAGCCTGGTTTTCAAACTGAACATTTACAGGAATGCCGGAGGTAAGTATAGCCTGGTTGATGATGCGAACCGTACCGGATATGTAGTTAATATCATAGTCAACGCCTTCTGTTAAAGTACGGCCTCCGGCAGTAACCGTTACAGAACCCTGGGGCACGTTTACGGCATTCAAAGAAATTTCAGCCTGTCCTGTTGCAGAAGCTTTAGCGGTTCCGCGCATTACAAAGCGGTCGAGGTTTGCATAAGTTTGCGCTATGGCTTTAATAGTATCGTACAGTTGCAGATAAAGATACTTTTGCTGCAACGCAGGATCTGTAAATGCAAAAGCAAGGTCCCGCCCAAAAGGTTCCAGCACCGGGAAAATAATCTGTGCTTTATCAGACTTCACTGTATAACCTTCCACAAAATCAAAAACACCATCAGGCTGGGGGTCGTTTTGATTATTCAGCCTGTCAAGGTTAAGCAGCGTAAGCAAGGGCACACCAGCCTGGTCTCCTTCGGGGAGATATCTTTTTTGCCCGCCGCCGGGTTCATCATACATCACATTTAATTGAAAATCAGTACGCTCAAGCCCTGAAAGATAGTCTCCGTTATCGCTTTTAAGGGTATAAATATTTTTCATCATCAAATCCCATATAGGCAATTGAGTTCGGGCTGATGTAGCTTTTAACAGCTTAAGAAATAATACTTTTTGTACGCCGGAAGATGAATCAACAGGCACATCCTGCGAAAATTCCCCCACCTGGTAAACTCTTCCATTATAAGTGTATTGAAATGCCACACCCAATACTTCATTAGCCTGTAGCGCGGCATTTAAGGAAAGATATCCTAATTGCGGGTTATAAGAATATTGCGTGGAATCGAGCTTGTGGGCAAAGGTTTTTTCAAAGTCCTGCACCTGCCTCAAACCCATACCGGTAAGGTTTCCAACAACCAGTGACGGGCTTCTGTTTGATGAATTGGAAATGATCTGGCGGTACAGGGAGTTAGCATCGTTGCGCGGAAGATCGCGTTCATTACCCGTTCCGCCCCAGGCCCCATAAGGCACAGGTTCGCCCATATCCATTAAGCCAACAATATCTCTTGTATCGGTTGTTATTCCGGTTCCGGTTCTGTTGGTAACCCACACTTCCATACGCATGATCTGCACCCGGGATGATACCACCGGGATATTTTTCATTGACTCATTGTATGTTTTATTGAAATACTGAGCCAGCAGGAAGTTGCGGTTCTCATCATAATCATTTGCCCTTACTGAAACCTGCGATGTGGAAGCACCACCCTGCAGGGAGCGTGATTGCCGTTGTGATTTTTGGGTTGCAAAAACGCCTGTCACCCAAAGCTTGCCAAACTGCAGTTGGGTTTTGATACCAAAAAGAGACTGCGCCCCGGGAATTAGTGTTCCTTTTGAAGCAAAGCTGGTATTACCCAGTTCAATTTTTTTGATAATATCATCCGGTTTACCGGTATACTCAAGCTTTAATTGATTTTGAAAATCGAAAGTGGATTGCGTGTTATAAGATATTGGCAGCTTTACTTTATCTCCAATATTTGCAATTACATTAAGATTGGCAGCCATATCAAAATCAAAGCCGCCGTTTTTTCTTGCTCTTTCAGGAAGCGTTGGGTTTTTTACATTCTGTCCCTGGTACCCTGCGGTAATGGCCACATTACCCTGAGGTCGTATATCTACTTTACCTGTACCAAAAAGCCTGTTAAACAAATCGTCTGTAGCAGTAAGTTTCGGTTTTAATAAGCTTTGGTTCATCAAGCTTATGGTATTGGCACGCTGCCTGAAATATTCATCTTCCTGTTTTTTTGCCTGTATCCTGTTAAACTCTTCAAATGTGAGGGAAGTAGGTTTCCGGTAATACTTATTACCTATTTTTTCAATAATGTAGTATTGCTTTGTTTTAGGGTCATATATGATAGAATCCTGGATGTTGGAAGGATCCTTAAGGTCGAAAATATTCCGGTTTTCAGCAGTAAATTTATCTGTACGCCTGTCTGCAATAGGGTATTTTAAGGTATCCTGCTGTTGGGTGCTGTCTCCTGAGGCCGGTAGAGTGGTGTCGCGCTGCTGAAAGTGGTTATATGTGCGCAATAATCCTGCCTGCACGGTAGAGCAGTATAAAAATACTACTACCATGCACAACGTTGCACGAAAAATATTCAGAGACGACAAAGTCAATTTTCCCTTGTTGTTTGTTGGGTAGATTTTTTCTCAAATAAGCTGTAATGCTTTTTTAATTAAAGTTTCCAAAGTTTCAGCAGAGGGGGCGGATGCGGAGGCTTTTTTCACAGCATTTTCTGCCATATTCCGGGCAATGCCCAAAGCCACCAATGCATTTAACGCATCCTGTTCCAAAGTATTGTTTATTAATGAAGAACTAACTGTTTCCGGTGCATGCCTGCCTATTTTATCTTTCAGCTCCAGCACAATTCTTTCAGCAGATTTTTTCCCTATTCCTTTTATCTTCTCCAGTTTATACGTATCTCCTGTTATGATCGCCCTGGTCAGTTCATCAGGCTGCATGGCCGAAAGCATCATTCTTGCGGTTGATGTTCCTATACCATTTACACTAATCAGTTGTAAAAATATATTTTTTTCGGGCATATCAAAAAAGCCATATAATGTATGACTGTCTTCTTTTATATTAAGCCAGGTATATAAAGAGCCTTTTTCGAGATGCTGAATTTTTGAATAGGTATGCAGGCTTATCTGTACCTCATACCCTATCCCATGAACATCTACATGCACTACTGCGGGAGATTTATACACAAAATTACCGGTTACAAAAGCTATCATCTGATCTGTAAAATTGACAAAGATAAAGGATGTGCTTTCAGAAAGCTGCGATGTGTCCAAATTTCGCACCAGAAATGGAGGCGGCGGTGAGCTATGGGCAGTGGGCTATGAACTGCCACCCCCCATAGCCGATAGCTGAAACCTACTACCGTGATTTATTCCGATAATTGTATTTTCGTGCCCAATTTGAAACTTCAAAATAAGATGAGCTCAAAAATAAGTGCTGCTATTACAGCAGTTGGTGGATATGTTCCCGAATATAAACTTACCAATTCTGAACTGGAGAAATTGGTAGATACTAATGACGAATGGATAAGGACCAGAACCGGTATATCTGAAAGAAGGATTTTGAAAGGCGAAGGATTGGCAACTTCTGATATGGTTGTTCCGGCAGTGCAGGAGATTCTGGATAAAAAGCAAATGAGCGCAGATGAAATAGACTGCCTGATCGTTGGAACTGTTACGCCGGATATGGTATTTCCGTCAACAGCTAATATAGCCTGTCATAAGCTTGGGGCTAAAAACGCCTGGGGATTTGATCTTGCCGCCGCCTGTAGTGGTTTTTTATACGCACTTACTACGGGAGCATCTCTTATTGAAAGTGGAAGATGTAAAAAAGTAATTGTTGCCGGCGCTGATAAGATGAGCGCTATTGTAGATTACAGCGATAGAACTACCTGTATTATTTTTGGTGATGGAGCCGGTGCTGTTTTACTTGAGCCGAATACAGAGGGTTATGGTATAAAAGACAGTATTTTGAAAAGCGATGGCGCAGGCGGTCACCATCTTCACATGAAAGCGGGCGGCTCCTTAAAACCTGCATCTATAGCGTCTGTAACAAATAAAGAACATTTTATTTACCAGGAAGGGCAGGCTGTGTTTAAACACGCAGTCAAGGATATGGCTGATGTTAGCTATGAATTGCTGCAACGCAATAATCTCACAGGCGATGATATTGCCTGGCTGGTACCACACCAGGCTAATAAAAGAATTATTGATGCCACCGCAAACCGTATTGGATTACCACATGAAAAAGTAATGCTGAATATCCAACGGTATGGCAATACTACGGCAGGCACACTTCCTCTTTGTTTGTGGGACTGGCAGGAAAAGTTAAAAAAAGGAGATAATCTTGTACTGGCTGCTTTTGGTGGTGGTTTTACCTGGGGCGCAACGCTGATTAAATGGGGGTATTAAATACAGCTTCGCAAGTCCAATTTAATCTTTGACACCCGGCTTTTCACAAAGATTAATTTGTTTTACATCCAAAATGACAAATGACCTAATACTAAGTAATGTTGCCAAACATATAACACTCGAAAAGAGTGAGGTCAACTATTTCATTTCACTTCTCGTATCTAAAAAAATTCCAAGAAAAACTGTTCTTTTAAAAGAAGGATATGTATGCAATTATTTGAATTACGTTCATTCAGGCATTCTGCGTGCCTATCATATAGACAAAGAGGGCAAAGAATCAACAATCATGTTTGCTGTTTCGGATTGGTGGGTGACAGACATGTACTGCTTTTTAAATCATAAACCTGCCATGGTGTACATAGAAGCCATTACCGATAGTTGTATTTTTCAAATTACCAGGGGTAACCTGGAAAAACTGTTTTTTAATGTTCCTAAATTTGAAAGATTTTTTAGAATACTTATGCAGAACGCGTATACAAGAGAGCAACTGCGTATTATTGAAAATCTTTCTTTACCTGCAGAAGAGCGATATGAAAATTTCCTGAAAAAATATCCGTATATGGCAGAAGCGCTTACGCAAAAGCAAATCGCTTCTTATTTAGGCATTACACCCGAATTTTTAAGCGTCATACGAAAGCAAAAAAAGGGAAAACGGATTTCTTAATCTACTTTAATTTTTATTCCCCCGGCTTGTTCGTTCTTTACAAAAAAATTATATGCTTATATTAATAGCAGGACCGTATAGAAGCGGCACTAATGATGACCCTGAGCTAATGCAAAAAAATTTAGATCATCTTCAATCTGTCGCGCTGCCATTGTTCAAAAAGGGGCATATACCTATGATTGGCGAATGGATTGCTTTGCCTTTAATTAAACTGGCAGGTTCTGATAAACCCGGCGATAAAGCCTGGGAAGAGATTCAATACCCTGTTGCTCACAGGCTTCTTCAAAAATGCGACGCTATTCTTCGGTTAGAAGGCGCATCTAAAGGCGCTGATGAAGATGTAAGAATAGCAAAAGAAAAAGGGTTACCTGTTTACTATCGTTTAGAAGATATTCCCTATGCCAACAAAGATTAAACTAAAAAAAGCAGAAACCCTTTCAGATAACTGGTATATCTTAAAAAAGGTAACTTATGATTATTTGAAGAAAGACGGTTCATGGCAAACACAAAGCAGAGAAGTTTACGACAGGGGAAATGGGGCTACGATTTTGCTCTACAACAAAGATTTTAAAACAGTGGTTCTTACGAGGCAGTTCAGGATACCAACTTTCCTCAACGGCAACGAAACCGGAATACTGATTGAAAGTTGCGCAGGCTTATTGGATAAAGACAACGCGGAAAATTGTATTAAAAGAGAAACAGAAGAAGAAACAGGTTACAAGATTTCTTCCGTAAGAAAAATATTTGAAGCCTATATGTCACCAGGCTCTGTAACCGAAATTTTATATTTCTTTATAGCTGAATATTCACACGACATGAAAGTAAGCAATGGAGGTGGTGTAGAAGATGAACAGGAAGATATTGAAGTTCTTGAAATTAACTTTAACACTGCATTGGAAATGATTGAAACAGGTGAGATAAAAGATGGAAAAACAATCATGCTTTTACAGTATCTCCGATTAAAGCATCTTTTATAATATTATACCTGTTCCTACACAATCACTTTATATTACCTGAAGCTGTTCCTGATTTTCTCCATCAGGTTTATCTCAATAATTTTTTGAGAAAGCAATATCATATTCTTAAAAGCAGGTCCGTGTGAAATACCATGACCAATGATAACCGGTTTATTTACACCTAATACAGGCACTCCACCATACTGTTCAAAATCAAACCGATCAAGATATTCATCTTTAATATTGCGGCGTTTGGCAATATCATGTATGCTTTCTGCCATTTTCAGCATTATATTACCAGTGAACCCTTCGCAAACAATTACATCAGCCTTATCTAAGAACACATCCCGTCCTTCAACATTTCCAATAAAGTTTATTTCCTTGTTTTCTTTCAAAAGCGGGTATGTCGCTTGTGCCAGTATATTTCCTTTCCCTTCTTCTTCTCCAATATTCAGTAAAGCAACCTTGGGGTTTTCAATATTCCATACATGCTGAACAAATAATGAACCAAGCAAAGCAAACTGAACCAGGTTTTCAGGCTTGCAATCCGCGTTAATCCCCGCATCTAGCAATAAGCCTAATCTGCCGTTTTCGCGTGGTAAATATGTGCCGATTGTCGGCCGGCTTACGCCTTCCGTTGGCTTGATACTATATAATGCTCCTACCAGCATTGCGCCGGTATTGCCTGCACTTATAAATGCATCAGCCTTCCCGGTTGCCAATAAATGAAAACCAATAGCAACAGAAGATTGCTGCTTTTCTTTTAAAGCTTTTGTTGGATGCTCATGCATATCTATTACCTGCGGGGCATGAACAACAGTAAAGTTTTTGGAATAATTTGAAAGGTGCTCAGCTATGAGTGAGTGCAGTTTTGCTTCATCACCAACCAGTATAAGGTGTGCCGGGCTTTCCGTAGCTGATAAATACGCTTTAACGCCGAGTATAGCTTCTGCGGGGGCATAATCACCGCCCATTACATCTAAGGCAATGTTCATGCAGCAAATTTGGGAAAAATCTATTCCCAAATCCAAATAATTTTTTATCATTCAGATTTGGGAATAATATTAATTGGGAATAAATTATTTGATAGGAGAATTCTCCGCTACAACTTTTCCTTTGTAATATAACTTTCCTTCACTTACATGCGCACGATGGCGTACATGCGTTTCGCCTGTAGCGCTGTCTTTGCTTAATGTCACGGTCTCAGCTATATAATGCGTTCTTCTTTTTGCACTGCGCTGCTGAGAGTGTCTGCGTTTTGGATTTGGCATAACACTGATTTTTAATTGTTTCTGAATTTATCCAGACCTTTCCAGATCGGGTTCTCGTTTTCTTTTTTTGTTTGGTTCAATTTTTTGAGCATATCAAGCGCTTCCTGGTTACATCCGGAACTGCCATCCGGTTTGTCAGGACAGGTGCGTTGCAAAGGTATGCTCAGGTTTATGAACTCGTATAACCAGGCCTTTACATCTATATGACTTTCCGTTCTTGAGATATAAAATACGTCAGGATCTTCCTCATCGGCGTTCATCTCATCAGGATTATCAACCATTTTCACCAGCATTTCAAAATCATCCCACAAATGCTTTTCAAGGGTATTGCCGCATAAATCGCACTGTAATTTTACGGAACCTCCTACCTCAAACTTCAGCATAAGAAAGGATTGTTTCTTATCAAGTATAAGTTTTACGGTTACCTGCGGATCTGTAAAATCCCTGGATGTATTATCTGCAAAGAACTTTTCGTCTACCTCGTAAACAAACTCATGCTTGCCCGGTTTAAGCCCCACAAAAGCAATCTCGTATTCTCTCCGGTTTGCCATGCTTTTTGTTTTAAGGTTTGCAAAGGTAAGGGAATTCTGTAAAGTTTTTTAAAGAAAATGAGGTGTTTGCTTAATAGTCACCAGTAATTATCTTATCTCGTTTAAAATCAATAAATTATATTGTAAATGCGTATTGGAAAGAGGCTGTATATAAGAACTTTCTGCATCAATAAAATACCAACCCGGCTCTAAATACATCAGCATCCTGTTTTACTGTTGTAAATTTGCGCAATTTTAAAATTAATTATGAAGATCCCCAAAGGACTTTTACCTGTTTGCGCTTTATTTTTGGTGTTAAGCATTATTATCTTCTTATCCAGGCATACTCTTGAAAAATATAGGATGGATGTAAATGTGCTTATCTGGGGTAATGTGTTTCTGTTTTTACTAAGCTGCATATCTTTTTTTATACAACAAAGCGCCCTGCGATCAGGCTCACCGCAGGTTTTTACCAGGTATTTTTATTTGTCGTTTGTTATAAAGTTCATATTAGTAGCTGTTACCGTTTTGCTTTATTCATTAAATACTCCAAAGGTCAATAAAGCATCGGTATTGGTTTGTATGGTATTATACCTGGTATATGTGTTTATTGAGCTTTCCTTTGTTCTTAAATCTGTTCGCAAAAAATAATGAGTAAGCAGGAGGCGCCATTAGTAACCTTACAATCTTTTCTGCCACAGGGTTCTTATGAACCAGTGATGGAATACCTGCATCAATACAAAGTTCATCTCACCATTACCCGCGAAAGAAAAACAGTGCTTGGCGATTACCGTTTTGCGGTAAATGGTAAAAATCATCGCATAAGCGTAAACGGTAATCTTAATAAATATGCTTTTCTGATAACTCTTTTGCATGAGCTGGCTCACCTGGTGGCATTTATCAGGCACGGCAACCGTATAGTATCTCATGGCAGGGAATGGAAAGCAACATATGGTGAAATATTAAACCGCTTTGTTTTGCTTAAGATTTTCCCTGCAGATGTTGAGCAGGAAATAAAAATATCCATGAAGAACCCGGCGGCAGGCAGTTGTGCTGAAGATGGTTTGCTGAGGGTATTGCGTAACCATGATGATATAAAAAAAGGGGATAAGCTGGTGGAAGAAATTGAACCCGGCGGCTTATTCCGCACAGAGGATGGGCGGGTATTTAAAAGAGGTGACCAGTTGCGGAAACGCATCAGGTGCCTGGAAATAAAAACGGGCAGAATGTTTTTATTCAGCCCGGTTTACGAGGTAATGCCTGTTAGTCAGGTATAGTGTACGGATTATAATTATATTTTTTGAAGCGTAATGGTATATGTGCCAGGAAGTGGTATATCTGTCAATGGATAGGAAACCTTTAGGGTGGTTTTATCAACTGATATGATTGTGATTGTCAAAACATCTCCCGAAGTGGGAGTATACTGTATCTTGGTTTCATTTTCAATTAAAGCCCATGTGCCTGTGCTTGCATAGCTGTCATCACATACTACAGTGCCTTCATCAATAGTGAAACTGTCATCAGTCTTCATGGTAAAAATATTATCCTTGAAGCATTTGATCTGATCATAGTTCAAATCAATAACGCTTAGGCCCTCGGCAGTTCGTATATCAGTTATTTTCCAGCTGTTTGACAGCAATTCTTTTTTGGTAGGCTCTGGCGTATCTTCATTTTTGTCTTTTTTGCACGATATTGCAAAAAGAGATAAAACAATAACAAAAACACTGATTAATTTAAAATAAGGAGTGGTAAACTTTTGCATAAAAATGGTTTGCTGAAGTGGATAATGCTATCTTTTCGGGAGAAGGATGGTGCAAATATACGGAGATAGATTAACCCAGCATAGCCATAACTGCATAAAGCATAAAATAACTTACGGCAACAAAAAGGAAAAAGAATTTATCTGCATTTTTCATTTGTAAAAGAATTGATGCAAACCAAACGCAATGCAGGAGTGAATGTTGTATAATTATCTCAATTTTCTGTGAATGGTAGTAAACTAACGGATAAGTGTAGTTGTACCTTTTAAATTAAACACTTTCCTGGTATCCTTATGTATATAGTAGAGCGTCCACACATAGGTGCCGGTTCTTTGCGGCTGACCGTTAAAAGTACCGTCCCATTTTTTAAACCGGTCTGTAGTTTCAAATACTTTCTGCCCGTATACATTGTATACCCGGAACATGAGATCCTCAGCTTTATAGGCGTTTAACGGGTATAAATAATCATTGAGATAGTCATTGTTGGGAGAAAAGGCGGATGGGATAGCAACAAAACAACTACTTACTACATTTACGGTTTTGGTTATCTGCGCCGGGCACCCTATACTATCCACTATATTAAGCGTTATCGTATACAGCCTGTCAGTAAGCGGTGGCGGGTATTGTTGCATCGGTGGAACCGCAGCCATGCTTCTTGTACCATTACCAAAATTCCAGTTCCATGAAGCTATTTTACCAATGCTGACATCCTTAAATACAGCGCTGTCATTAGGGCAAATAAATTCAGGCGCCTCAAAGTCGGCTTTTAATGCATTGTCAAGCAAAATATCTGCTGAAGCGGTATCACTGCAAACTCCATTTGATACAATCAGTGCGGCCTTTTTTTCTCCAAATACAGTATATACTTTTTGAGGAAACTGGCTACCTGAAGCCGTTCCATCTTCGAAAGACCAGTTCCAATTGTTTATATCATTGCCGCCCGGGTGAGAAAACCTGATGGTATCAACTCCGCATCCCCAAAGTATATTATAGTTAAAATCAGCGGATACCGTATCCAAAGTATTAAACATTACTTTTTGCCCGGCAGGAGTCATTTCTCCGCATTCATCAATAATAGTATTACCATCGGTTCCTGCTTTTAAAGTAACGGTATAATTACCCTTTACCGTTAAGGGCTGCGAAAGCTTTACATAAACTATTCCTGTGCGGTTATCGGTATTGCAATCGCCGTATGCGCTAACAACAGCAGCAGGTGATGTTCCTGATATTAAAAAATCACTACCGTCTTTTGCAATAGAATTGCATCTTATATTTTTCTTAAATACCAATTGTAATACATCGGGTGCACATGCAACAGGTGCTATGCTATCCATAGGTGTAGGAGCAACGGGTTCAACAGTAAAATCAATTGTCGTGTTCTCTGCAATACTTCTGTCACAATTATCCATTAAAGTATTTCCATCAGAACCTTTTTGTATTACAAGTGTATAAGTTGCCGGTGGTAGCGGGTTATTAAGGCTGATGATCACTGAATCCATATCAAATGAAGCTGAACATGCAGGAGCAGACGCGCCTGTTATACCGGCAATAGGCGTGGCTAAACGAAAATCGCTTCCGTTTGATGCAAGGGTTTTGCATTGCATCTTTTTGTTCAATTTTAAGATTATGCTGCTTCCGTCACAATAAGCTCGTGCACTTTCCAGCGCGGGTTCTTTAGGATCCGTAATATTTGCCGTGCCGCCGTTAAAGCTTAAAGTATACCCACTTTGATTGCTGGCTGTAAAATGGCTGATCAATAAAAGGTATTGGTGCCCCGCAATCAGGGTAGGCATTCTACTTGTATTGGGATAGGCAAAACCAGCGCAATTGGTAATAGCATTGGCATTCGCAGCAGTACCTGTTGCTCCGGGTACGGCCGACCAGTTACTTGCTACATACAGGTTTCTGTTTGTATATACATCTTCTGGCTTATTAAAAGTAATATCAAATATTTGCCAGTCATAATCGTCTGAAAGTGTTAAAGGAGTTATTGTAAACCCAAGCGTACCGGAAGCAAAACAGGTAAACTTATACCAGTATGGATTTAAATCGCCATAAGCTGCACCATCATTTCCACACCCTGGCACAGGTATGCTGCGTCCTCCGCATGCAGGAACGGTTTGTTGCGTAAAGGTAGATGTACCGCAAACAGGGAAGGCTGAACCCGGGGTTTGTCCAAGAGTACTACAAGCTGATTGTGCATATATTACAACATTACAAGAAAACAAACATACCAACAGTATACAAACGCGTTTCCCGGGCATAATTACTTTAAAATGCTTACTATAATAGATTTGCAATTTAGCATTTGATAAGTATTAAATACAGAACGTTGCATAGATATATCATTTTAAATGCCCGGGGTAACAAATATCAATTTCCAAGTTCTTTTACAGGTGTAACAGCGATTAGTGTTGAATTAATTTGGCAGTTATATTTTGGTTTGTATTTTTACTTCAGGACAAGTACGGGAAATAATCAAACTTGAGAAATGATAGATGGAAAAAGGATTCATGGGCTTGATGCGTTGAGAGCTGTAGCCATGTTATTGGGAATACTATTGCATGCTACTATTGCATACAGGGTAGAAAATGCCTTCTACTGGGTTCATGATAATGGGTACAATAATATTTCGTTTGATTTTGTTTACTTTTTTATTCACTCATTTAGGATGCCTTTATTTTTTCTTATAGCAGGTTTCTTTTGCAGATTTCTCTATAACAGAAAAAGCGAAAAAGAGTTCATTAAAAACCGGTGGACAAGAGTTGGTTTACCCTTTATAGCAGGGGTTATTCTTATTGTGCCCCTCACAATGTTTCCATTCAGGGTTTATGAAGCAGTTTTCAAATCACATTTACCCTGGAATGAAGCTTACAGGAAAAGTTTTTATCAGATGTTTGGCAGAAATGGACTGGCACATTTATGGTTCCTTTATGATTTGATGATGTTTTATGCTGTAGTAATCGTATTGAAGAGAGCCTGCCGGTTTTCTCCGGTTGCCGCTTTTTTTAAAAAATTTTCCAACTGGTGGAATAAGCAAAATTTAAATAACATTTATTGGATACTTATATTCAGCATAAGCATATTTTTTATTCTGATAAAAGAAACAAGATTATTTATACTGGCAGACACCAGTGTGATTCCTGAACATATTTCATATTTGTTCTTTTACGGGTATTTTTTTACCACAGGATGGCTTTTTCACAAGCGAACAGATGTATTTCAGATTTTAATAAAGAATTACTTAAAATTATTAATACCAGGCGCGCTGATTTGTTCAGGATTATTTTACGTTGAAGCAGCCGGGCGTTTGAATGATAATCATACAGTATATTTTACCGGTAAATTTTTGGCAGGATTGATAATTGTACTTTTTACATTAGGATTTATAGGATTTTTTCTTCGCTTTTTCTATAAGGAAAATAAAACATGGAGGTATATTTCAGACGCCTCTTATTGGGCATACCTTATTCATATGGGATTTGTAACCGCTATTCAACTATATTTTATTGATAGTAATATGCCTGGAATTTTGAGATTTTGCTTTGCATTTATAATTCCGCTATTAATCTCTTTTGCCACTTATCATTGGTTTGTCAGATATACTTTTATAGGAAATATGCTTCATGGCAAAAGAGAAAAACAAATAATTGACAATCAATACAATATGAGAAATTAATATATGTTTACCTATATGAGTTGCATTATAAAGAATTGTTTTTTATCTTGCACCCCTACTTTAGAAAGATTTTTATCGTATTTCTAACCGTACTTCCAATCTTCTTCTGTCAAACCTGAAAACTTTCACTAGCTATATGAATAATATTGGGTTGTTTTAAGCAAACATTTCCATACCATATAGATAATCCCTCTTCTACTTCCAATCTCGCTCTGAAAACCATCATTATTGAATTTATTTTTTGAAGTATATGAAGATGTCATCTTTACGCACGTTAACAGCCACATTGATATTTGGGTTCTCAATGGTTGCAAGCTTTACGTTCGCACAGTCCGCAGTATTTAACCCTGATGATGCCATTGTGACTTACAATCCGGCTCAGCCGCCTACCCAGCCTGCATCAGGCCCGGGCAAGTGGGTTCGAACCAGCAGAATGCCATGGACTACATCAAGTTTTAAATGTTATATATATAAGGGGATAGCTTTTCGTTTAAAATACCCTAAAACATTTAAAGATGTTGTTCCGGGTGACGGGAAAAAATTTCCCTTGTTTTTATTTTTTCACGGAGCGGGGGAGAAAGGCACTATTTACGACAACGAATATCAATTATACCATGGTGGAAATAAACATATGCTGGCTGTAGACAATGGAAGTTATGACGGCTTCTTATTATATCCGCAATGTACAAACACCGTTTTTTCATTTAGCGAATTAGTCATTATTAATGAATTAATTGAACAATATTTAATACCTGAAGTTCGTGTCGATCCATTCAGGATAAGCGTAGACGGGTTGTCTGGTGGTGGTAAATCATCATGGAATATGATGACATATTTTCCGAAACTAACAGCCGGCGTTGCTCCCATAAGCAGTTCGGAATATAGTATTATCCCTTATATAAAGGCAAATAAATTTACCCCTATCTGGCTGTTCCAGGGAGCACTTGATAATGAGCCTCCGGTTTCAAGAACACGTGTACTTGTTGACTCGGCTAAAGCATTTGGTGCAAATTTTACTTACACAGAATTTCCCGACAGAGGGCATGATTCCTGGTATAACGCATGGGCAGAGCCTGGATATTTCCCTTTTTTAGCATCTGTGCATAAAGCCAACCCCTGGCCGCTTAACGGAAGATATGAATTTTGCCCGGGCGAGCCCGTTAATCAGGTTATTGGCGTTGGAGATGGATTTGATGAATATCAATGGAGAAAAAATGGTAATATTATTTCCGGGGCAACATCTAACACAATAACTGCAACAACTTTGGGAACATACGATTGCCGGATCCGTCGTGATACTGTATGGTCTGTATGGTCACCTGTTCCTGTAGTGCTCAAAACAAAAGGTACTACTATTTCTCCCGATCCCCAATTGGCAAACTTTGCAAGCAAAGTATTACCGGCACCGGATGGTTCCACACAGGTATTATTAAAAGCGCCCGATGGGTATGCTTCATACAAATGGACGATTGCCGGTAGTAATTCTACTTTAGGCTCCAATGGCACATACCTTGCTTCTGCCGGAAGTTATCAATTAACTACTACAGAGAATTTTGGTTGCGAAAGTTTACCTTCTAATCCATTTACAGTTGTTAATGCCAATGGCACCAATAAGCCAGAAGCTATAAGAGGTTTGATTGCAAATAAATTGTCGAAAACCTCTATTAAATTAAATTGGATAACTAACGCAAATGCTATAAACCTGCCTACGAATTTTGAAATTTACCAGGCTACCAAATCTGGCGGACCATATAAATTTGTTGGAATTGTAGGTGCGAGTGAGCGGGCTTTCACAAAAGTAGAACTCGCTCCGGGTGTTAAATATTATTACATTGTAAGGCCTGTTAATAATACTTCTGCTGGGCCTGTTTCCAGTGAAGTAAGCGCCATAACAGATGTTGATACCCAGGCACCAACCTCACCTGTTAACCTGCGTGTTGACGGAACAACCCGCAATTCAATTGCGGTTTCATGGGAAGCAGCTTCAGATGACGTTGGTGTAATAGGCTATGACGTGTATATTAATGGGGTAAAATCCTATTCTACAACATCCACTTCATACATAATTTATGGTCTGGAGTATAACAAGACTTATAATATTACTGTAAAAGCAAAGGATCTTGCAGGAAATGAATCGCCATTCAGCAACCAGGCTTCAGCAAAAACATTGATGAAGGGGCTGAGTTACAGGTATTATATAGGAGAATGGGATAACTTACCCAATTTTAATGTTCTGACTCCGCAAAGTACAGGATTTGTTCCCAACGTTACTTTAGACAACAGAACCCAGACTTTTAATTTTGCTTTTTTGTGGGAAGGACATATAAGAATAACCACTCCCGGAAGATATACTTTTAGAACCAACTCGAGTGATGGCAGCCGTGTTTACATAAACAAACCATATGATTATTATGCCACTCCTTTAGTGGATAATGATGGGACACATTCAGGACAAAACATACAGGATACCATGACGCTCGCCGCAGGCGTGTATCCTATAGCTATAAGTTATTTTAATAAAGTACGTACAGCGCCAACCATGTCTCTTACGTGGAGATTAGGTACGGCATCTTATACAGCAGTACCAGATAGTGTTTTTGTTGAAGCACAGGGCACAGTAACCAATTTACCTGCTGCTCCGTCTAATTTAAATGCAAGCACTTTATCGTACAAAAAAATTGCGCTTACCTGGACTGATAACAGTAATAATGAAACAGCATTTGAGTTACTCAGATCTACAGACCCGGTAAATAATTTTGCTACTGTTGCTGTTTTACCGGCCAATACAACCTCTTACCAGGATTCTTTACTTAGTGCTGCTACCAAATATTATTACAAGGTAAGGGCGATTAATGCTAACGGAGAATCTGCTTATGACAGAAAAGGACGAGGCGTGGATTATTCATATTATGAAACCTCAGGGCTTTCATCTGCTGCTCTATCAGTTTTCAATTCAATGACACCGGTAAAAACCGGGCGTACTGATAATTTTTCTTTAGGTATGCAGTCACGGGCTGATAATTTTGCTGTAAAATTTGAGGGATATATTAATATAGCTTCTGCAGGTAAATATAAGTTTTATACAACATCTGACGATGGTTCCATGCTGTATATTGATGGCACTTTAAGGGTAAATAATGACGGGGACCATTCAGCTAAGGAAGACTCAAGCAGCGCTTTTAATTTATCTGCCGGGCAGCATTCCATAATAGTAACCTATTACGAAGATGGTGGCAGTGAAGTTCTATCGGCAAGTTACAGAACAACTGAAGCGCCAATTATAAGTAAGCAAATTATTCCTGCAACAATACTTGGACAGGAGTTTGTAAATGCAACTACTTCAAATGCTCCCCAGGCTCCTGCTGCTCCATCCGGGCTTCAAACTACCAATGTTACAACTACAAGTGTTAAACTTACCTGGACAAACAATGCTACAGGTGTAACCAAATTTGAATTGTACAGGTCTTACGGTAATAACGAGGATTATGTGATGTACGCTGAAATTCCCGCAGCTACTACCAATTATACAGATACAGCTTTATTCCCAAGTTCAACTGTGTTTTACAAGGTAAAAGCGATCAATCCGAATGGTTCGTCTGACTTCAGCAATGAGTTAAATGTTCTTACGCCAAGCACCCCCCCTGTGCTAAGTGCTATCGAAAACCAGTACATGCGTTATGGTACACAACTGAAAGTATACATAAATGCAAGTACTACTACTACTGAAGCTCTGACATTACAGGTAACTAATTTACCTTCATTCGCTGTATTTAACATAACCGGAAATGGTAAGGGTGAGATTACGTTTAACCCGGGAGTTAGTCAACAAGGAGTATATAATAATATAACCGTATCGGTAAAGAATCCCCAAAATGCTACTGTAACCAGGTCGTTTAGATTAACAGTGAATGAGAATTTTACCCCAACTGTAACGGGCAATACTACTTACCTTAGCGTTAATGAAAACGATACAAAAACGTTATCATTTACCGGAAATGATGATGATTTGGGAGATGTGCTTAACTGGTCTTTTAGCGGATTACCCAATTTTATAGCCGTAAACATAAATAATAGAACTGCTGTACTAACCGTTTCACCAATCTCTGGTAATGCCGGCACATACAATATAATTGCCAAAGTGGATGATAGTAAGAACGGCAGTGATACAATGGCCTTTACTATTGAAGTAGCTCCGGTAGCTATCAGTACTGTATATATCAATTTATCCGCTTCAACCGATTATGCTGTTGGAGGAATCTGGAACAGTACTAATACCCTTCTTTCTAATGGTACAATATTCCCTTCTGCATCTACAGGGCTTACTGATCATAACGGGCAAAGCACCGGGATTCGCTTCAGTTTCATATCCGGCAGCCGCTATACTCACTATTCAGGGGTGAGTACGGGTTCAAACTCCGGGGTTTATCCAGATAAAGTTCTGAAGGCAGGTTACAGAGCAGACTGGAATGTTACTAATGTTATGCGTTTTACAGGATTAGACCCTGCAAAAAAATATAGTTTCACCTTCTTTGCAAGTTTTGATGCATCTATAACTGCAACTAAATATAAAATCGGTACAGATTCTGTTGTTTTGAATACTACAGGAAACACGCAAAATGTTGTTACCATAAATAATGTAATTCCTGATGCTAATGGTGTGGCATTAGTACAAATTACACAAGGCCCCCCGGTTGGCTACTCAGGATTTTACTATATGAATGCTATAGTAATCTCTAATGCTTCACCCGCAAGTCAAACCACGCCTCCGGGAAAAGTAAAAGATCTTGCAGCGAAATTTGAAAACAATGTAGTTAAAGTCACATGGACTAATACCACAACTAATGCAACACAGTACGAAGTATACAGATCCAATTATCTCAGCGGTCCATTTACACTGCTCAACCCGGGCGCTAATAATGGTACTGATGAATCATATACTGATAGCACCATTCAGGGAAACAAGACTTACTATTATTTTGTAAGGGGAAAGAATAGCTACGGCTATACAACTTCCACTACAATTAAGATTACGATTCCCAATAGGGCTCCGGTTGTTGTTACAAGTGATGTTTATGTTAAAACACAACAAACAACCAATGTTAATATTATAGCCACTGACGATCCTTCAGATATCATTACCTTATCAGCATCAGGTTTGCCTTCGTTTGCAACCTTTACTGATAATGGCAGCGGATCAGGTACGCTTCATTTATCTCCATTGGCAGGTAATACAGGTGTATTCAGTATCATCGTAAAAGCAAAAGATAATTATAATGCTTCTACTGAAAACACGGTAAGAATAAATGTGACGGATAAAAACACCACATCCATCTATGTGAATTTTAACCAGGAAATACCTGTTGGCGGCATTTGGAACAGCTTTAATAAAGCGCCTGCAGCAGGTGCAAGTATTTCTAATCTGAAGAATGATCTTGGTGTTACTACATCTGTAGGTGTTTCATTGGTAGAAGCCTGGACGTCAGGAACAACAGGAGCTGTTACAGGCAACAATAGCGGCGCATTTAAGGATGAAATTTTACAGACATTTTATTACACTGATGCAAGTACGCGAAACATTAATATTTCAGGGCTTTCTACCAACTCAACAACCCGGTATAACCTGGTATTTATGAGCGCCGTAAATGCATTTGATAATCGTACTACTATTTTTACTGCAGGAGGTAAATCAGTTTCAATAAATGCCGCAGGCAATACAAAAAATACCCTTCAGATTAATGGATTAGCTGCCAACAGCAGTGGTGTGATTCCTCTTACTGTTACAAAAGGAACTGGTTCACTAAGTTCATATATCAATGCTTTGGTAATACAATCTTATACAATCAGTGAAACATTACTGGCACCCGATAACTTCAGGGCATTAGGCGTTGCTAAAGATTCAATAAGATTGACCTGGAATAACAGGGCAGATGGCAGCAGTGTAGAAATATATCGCTCAGCTACAGCAAATGGTACATATGAATATAAAGGAACCGTATCCGGAAGCTCTTATACTGACTTCGGAGGTTTACTTAAGAACACAGAATATTTCTATAAGCTAAAAGCGATAAATGGAGCAAATTCATCCTCTTTCTCCACTATAGCATCCGCATCAACATATGCTTCTTCTGTATATATTAATTTTAATACAGAAGATCCTGCAGCATCACCATGGAATAATACAAACCAAAACCCGATTACCGGCGCCTTTTATGGTTATTTCCTTAATGATGAAAAGATTTACTCAGGTATAAGCATGACAGTTGGTGATGGCTTTAGTGGTTCAAATCCATTTGGTGAAAATACAGGTAATGACATTGGTGTTGTTCCTGATAATGTAATGAGAAGTACATGGTGGGTTGATATCAGCCAGGGTTCAGAATTAAAATTCAGCGGCTTAGCCAGGAATATGGTATATAGATTTACCTTCTTCGCAAGCAGAGAGGGCACAGATTCAAGAGTATCAACATTTACGATTAATGGCAATAAAGTCAAGCTAAAAGTTTCCGGCAATAGATATCAAACCGTTACTATTGATAATGTGTACGCAGATCAAAACGGAGAAGTGATAGTTGCAATCCGTGGTGAAGGTAGCTCAGGGTATATTGGAGGCATAATTATATCTTCTGCAAAAATCCCGTCAACCCCTGTTGATGGCGCTGCCGGTGAATCATTCCGTCAGCAGAATAATGCAGATGCTACCAGTGTAGTTGCCCCGGAAAATACTGCAACGTCTTCCAGTGCAAAAATATATCCCAATCCATTCACCTCAGATCTGATGCTCAAACTGACGTTAAAATCTGAAACACAAAAATTGAATATTAAGGTGACGGATCCTTTAGGCAGGGTTGTATTTTTGCGAGAGCTCAAAAATCTTAGAAGTGGTTCTACTGTACAATCATTGGGATTAGATAAAATAAGGCTCCAGGCAGGCGTATATGTTATCAGTATTTATAATGACGATGGCTACTTATTGCCTCCTGTAAAAGTGCTAAAGAATAAATAATAATATGCAATAAATAGTAAATCCCGTGAATGTTATGTTCACGGGATTTTTTTGCAGGTTATGAGAAGGATACCGCTTGCATGTTCAATTCATATAGGATACACTTTTAGAACTCCTCATTCATGATAGCGCTCAATTTTTTTATGACTTAAGACAGCTGTGTGAGCGAACCAAAATATATTGCCGGAAGGGTTATTCATCAATGAATCTTTTTCATAAAACAGGTTAACACATTCTTTAGTAATTTGTATCATCTTAATGTTACAAATGATATGAATGCCGAGCAGGAGAGACTAACTCAACCGGAATGGAAAAAGTGGGGACCTTATGTATCAGACCGCCAATGGGGAACGGTAAGAGAAGATTACAGTGCAGATGGTAACGCATGGAAATTCACTACACACGATATGGCACGCAGCAAAGCATGGCGCTGGGGTGAAGATGGCATTGCAGGCATTTGTGATGAAAAACAATTATTATGTTTTTCCCTTGCCTTGTGGAATAAAAAGGATCCGTTTCTTAAAGAACGCTATTTTGGATTAACCAATGACGAAGGTAATCATGGCGAAGATGTAAAGGAATTATACTACTATCTTGACGCAACACCTACGCACTCTTATATGAAAATGCTGTATAAATACCCGCAGCAGGAATACCCTTATCAATGGCTCATCGATGAAAATAAGCAAAGAGGAAGGCAGCAGGATGAATTTGAAATTATAGACACAGGCATCTTCAGCAACAATGAATACTTTGATGTGTTTACAGAATATGCCAAAACAGGTACAGATGATATACTGATAAAAATTTCTATTTGCAACAGGAGCAATAAGCCTGCAAGCCTGTTTGTAGTGCCTACCTTATGGTTCAGGAATACCTGGGCGTGGGGAAGACATCCCTATAAACCCATGCTTTTTCAGCAAAATAATAATGCTATACAAATTCAGCATGAATCACTTGATGTAAAACAACTGTATTTCGAAAATGGCGATACGCTCTTTTGTGATAATGAAACCAATAATCAAAGATTGTATAACAGCGCTAATATTACGTCATATCCCAAAGATGGCATCAATGATCATATTATTCATGAAGTGCAAACTATAAACCCGGCAAAAAAAGGCACAAAGGCAGCTGTGCGGTCTGATATAATTGTAGCGCCTGGTGAGTGTCATGTAATACGTCTCCGGCTTACCAATAAAGATATAGAGCAACCATTTGATGCATTTGATAACCTGCTTCAGCAAAGTATTGCTGAAGCAGATGAATTTTACAGCGAAATACAAAAACATATTGAATCACACGAAGAAAGGGCAATACAGCGTCAGGCTTTTGCAGGTATGCTGTGGAACAAACAGTTTTATTATTATAAAGTTGAGCAATGGCTTGAAGGAGATCCTTCAACACCTACTCCGCCACCGGAACGCTGGCATGGAAGAAATGCTACCTGGAGGCAACTGAATAATGAAGATATTATTTCTGTACCTGATAAATGGGAGTTTCCATGGTATGCTTCGTGGGACCTGGCTTTTCACTGCGTTACCCTTGCCATGATTGATCCGGTATTTGCCAAGCAGCAATTATTATTACTCACCCAGGAATGGTATATAAACCCAGCGGGAGCATTTCCGGCCTATGAATGGGCTTTATCAGATGTAAATCCGCCTGTGCATGCCGGCGCTGTATACCAGGTATTTAAACAGGATGAAAAGATCACAGGAAAGAAAGATTACTTTTTCCTGGAAGCTGCATTTCACAAACTTATTATAAACTTTACCTGGTGGGTAAACAGGAAAGACCATAGCAATAACAATATTTTTGAAGGTGGTTTTCTGGGGTTAGATAATATCAGTGTATTTGACAGGAGCACACCTCTAGCAAATGGCGCTGTTATGGAACAGGCTGATGCCACGAGTTGGATGGCGATGTATGCATTGAATATGCTCCGCATTTCGCTTGAGCTGGCAAATGCGGATAAGGCATATACAGGGATGACAACAAAATTCTTTGAACATTTTTTGTATATCGCCGGTGCTATGGCTAGTATGGGAGAAGGCAATAGTGGCTTATGGGATAATGACGATGAATTCTTTTATGACCAGATCCGTTTGCCTGATAATTCCATCAACAAAATAAAAGTAAAAAGCATGGTGGGTTTAATACCACTGTTTGCCGTGCAGGTACTTACAAAAGAAACGCTTCGGGATAATCCTGTTTTTGCAGAACGGATGGAATGGTTCCTGCACCATCGTCCTGATCTTGCAGCATTGGTTTCAAGATGGTATGAAGAAGGGCAGGAAGATAAACATCTGTTTAGCCTTCTGAGAGGGCACAGAATGAAGCGATTGCTGAGTCGTGCGCTCGACGAAACTGAATTCCTGAGTGATTACGGCATCCGTTCTCTTTCCAAAAAATATGAAAGTCATCCATTCTACATCAGCACAGATGATATATCAACAGCCATTAAATATACTCCCGGAGAGAGTGATAGTGCCATGTATGGCGGTAATTCAAACTGGCGCGGCCCCATATGGATGCCGATGAACTTCCTGATCATTGAAAGCCTAAGGAAATTTCATCTTTTCTATTCTGATGATTTTAAAATTGAATACCCAACCGCCTCGGGAAATTATATTACTTTAAAAGAAACAGCAACAGAACTTGCTAACAGGTTGTTGAAAATTTTTTTAAAAGATGTTAACGGAAAACGACCTGTGTTCGGCAACAATGTTAAATTGCAAACAGATCCTGAGTTCAGTGACTATATATTGTTTCACGAATATTTTCATGGTGATAGCGGCAAAGGATTAGGTGCATCGCATCAAACCGGGTGGTCAGGATTAATTGCTAATCTTATAAGCATGAAGAATAACGATTAAAATACACAACTACCTGTATGGCTACACAAAGAATTCTATGTATTGACATCGGCGGTTCAAATATCAAAGCAACAGTATTAGATACTGCCGGAAAAATTATTGAACCATATCAAAAACTACCCACACCCACACCTTCTACTCCGCAAAATGTTTTGAAAACAATACAGCAACTGGTGAATGGTTTTCCTGCATACCAGAAAATATCTGTAGGCTTTCCCGGTTATGTAAAACATGGCGTAGTTATGACAGCGCCTAATCTTGGTACTCCAGCCTGGGCAAAATTTGATCTCCAGGGCAGAATAGCAAAACTGTTGAAAAAACCGTGCATTGTGGTGAATGACGCCGATATGCAGGGGCTTGGTATTGCCAGGGCAAAAGGATTTGAGATAGTAGTTACGCTGGGAACAGGTTTTGGCACCGCGTTTTTATATGAAGGCAAATTACTGCCGCACCTCGAATTTGCTCATCATCCGGTTTGGAAGAATGACTGGGATTACGATAAATACATCGGCGAGAAAGCATTTAAGAAAGAAGGTGTGGAAAAATGGAATAAGAGAATACAAAGAGTTATCGGCATTCTGAAAACCGTTTTTAATTACGACCACCTGTATATTGGCGGTGGCAATGCAAAACAAATCAACTTTAAACTTGATAAAAACATCACAATAGTTACCAATAAGGAAGGCATTAAAGGCGGGCCGAGATTATGGCAAAAAAAGAAATAAGGTTTGGGGTTTAGGGTTTAAGGTCTAGGGTAACCCATAGCTGATAGCTGAAAGCTAACTACTGATAGCCGATAGCTAACAGCCATATAATCCTTAAATTCGCCTTATGAAAGTAGTAATTACAGGCGGCGGCTTTGCAGGCATGAATCTTGCAAAAAAACTTGCTGATTATAACGGTATAGAAGTAACATTGGTTGACAAAAATAATTATCATTTTTTTCCACCCTTACTTTACCAGGTGGCAACCGCGTTTATAGAAGCTTCTAATATCAGTTATCCTTTCAGGCGCATGTTTCAGTATAAACATAATTTAAGATTTCACTACGGCTCACTGGTGAAAATAAATGTTGCTGATAATTCCATTGAAACTGATTCCGGCATTATCTCTTATGATTATCTTGTGCTGGCCATGGGCACGGAAACAAATTATTTCGGAATGGAAAACGTGAAACAAAATGCCCTGCCGATGAAAACCATTGATGACGCGTTAAATCTCCGTAATCATATACTCCTCAATCTTGAAAAGCTTATCAGGACTACAGATCCTGTTGAAAGAGAAAAAAGAAGAAATATAGTTATTGCAGGTGGCGGCCCAACAGGAGTAGAAGTTTCAGGTATGATTGCTGAAATGGGCAAGCATATTCTTGCTAAAGATTACCCGGAATTAGGCAACCGGCGGGATAGTATTTATTTGGTAGATGCGGGTCAGGCATTACTGGGACCAATGAGTAAAAAATCGCAGGAAGAAGCGTATAAAGTGCTTGAGCAATTAGGCGTGCAAATAAAGCTGAATACTGCTGTTAAAGATTTTTCTGACGATAAAGTATTGCTGGCAAATGGAGAGATCATCAACAGCAATACGCTCATCTGGGCATCGGGCGTAATTGCAAGAGAAGCACCTGGGCTGCCCGCAGAGCTGTTAGCCCGCGGAAGGCGCATTACGGTTGATGAATACAACAGGGCAAAAGGGATTAATAATATATTTGTAATAGGCGACCAGGCTTTTCAGACAACAGATGCAAAATTCCCTAACGGGCATCCACAGCTTGCACAGGTAGCTATACAGCAAGGCAAACTTCTTGCTGAAAACTTTAAACGGATGTTACAACAAAAAGAAATGAAGCCATTCACTTATGCCGATAAAGGAAGTATGGCCATCATTTCAAAATATAAGGCAGTGGTTGATTTGCCGCGGGGATTTTTTAAAGGATTTATTGCCTGGCTGGTTTGGCTGTTTATACATATTATTCCTATTGCCGGTTTCAGAAACAAAGGCAAGCTCGCTTATAACTGGTTCTGGTCCTTTGTAACCAATGATCCAACACTACGCCTAATTATTCGCCCACGTAAAAAAGATATCTAATCAAAATAACGTAATTATGCTTTGCCATCAACTGCTGAAATGCTGTTTTGTAATCTTTTGTTTATCTATCAGTAATTTTTTATTCTCACAAAAAAAGCTATCTGTTGACATTTGTGTATACGGCGGAACCTCTTCGGGGGTTATAGCAGCGTATACTGCAAAAAAAATGGGTAAGTCCGTTGTGCTGGTTGAGCCAGGAAAAAGGCTGGGAGGGTTAACTTCAGGAGGATTAGGATATACTGATATAGGGAACAAGTTTGCCATATCCGGACTGGCACTTGATTATTACAGGAGAATAGGCAAACATTATGGAAAATTCGAGCAATGGATATTTGAACCGCATGTAGCAGAAAATCTTTTTAAGGAATATATACACAGAGGCGCTGTAAATGTTTTGTATTCAAACCGGTTAAAATCTGTGCATAAAGAGGGTACGGCTATAAAAACAATCACTATTGAAAATAGCGACAATCCCAATAGTAATACAAACTATACTATATCTGCAAAAATATTTGTTGATTGCAGCTACGAAGGAGACCTGATGGCAAAGTCAGGCGTTTCGTATATGGTGGGCCGTGAATCGAACGATACTTACGGAGAATTGTATAACGGTGTGCAGATGAGAGATAAACACCAGTTCAGAGATAGTATAGATCCATACAAAGTGAAAGGTGATCCCAACAGCGGTTTGCTTTGGGGCATCAGCAGTGAAAAACCTGCGGCGCAGGGTTCAGGCGATAAAAAAGTACAGGCATATAATTTCCGCATATGCCTTACCAGCAATCCGGCTAACCAAATACCTGTTACCCGGCCTGATGATTACGATTCAACCAAATATGAATTGTTGATTCGTGTATTAGAGAAAGAGCCCAATCGTCCTTACGACCTGATATTAAAGCCAGACCTGATGCCGAATCAAAAAACTGATATCAACAACAATGGACCGTTTTCTACAGATATGATCGGCATGAACTACGACTATCCTGAAGGCAGTTATGAAAAGAGGAAAGAAATACAAAAAGCTCATGAATCATATACTAAAGGCTTATTGTATTTTATTGGGCACGATCCGCGTATGCCAAAGCATTTAAGAGATGAAATGTTGAAATGGGGCTATCCTAAAGACGAGTATACGGATAATGATAACTGGACGCCGCAAATGTATATACGTGAATGCAGAAGAATGATTGGCGACTATGTAATGACGCAGGCTAATTGCGAGGGAAAAGAAGTGGTAACGGATGGCGTTGGCATGGCTGCATATACGATGGATTCTCATAATTGCCAGCGTGTAGTGATTGAAAAAGATGGTATCATGATGGTGAAGAACGAAGGTGATGTGCAGGTAGGCGGATTCCCCCCCTACCCTGTTGCATATCGCTCATTAACGCCAAAGCCTGCTGAGTGTAGCAACCTGCTTGTGCCGGTTTGTTTATCAGCATCGCATATTGCTTATGGCTCTATACGCATGGAACCAGTGTTTATGGTAATGGGGCAGGCTGCTGCAACAGCGGCTGCACTCGCCATTGATAAGCAAAAACCAGTTCAGGATATTAATATTCCACAGTTGCAGACTATGCTTCGTGATAACCCGTTTGCTGATGACAGTCAGCCGGATATCCTGATTGATAATGAACTGGATGAAAGTATAACTGTAACAGGAGACTGGCAAACAGTAAAAGGCAGAGGCAGTTACGCTTCTTCGTCTTTACAAATTAACAATAGCAATGAAGCCAATGCCGTTAAGTTTACACCTGTTATTACAAAAGAAGCAAAGTATAAAATATACAGCTATACCCCAAAGATCAGCGGAGGCAGTTCAACTGTACATTTTAAAATTACGGCGGGTAAAAAAACAGCTTCAAAAACAATTGACCTCAACTCACTTAAAGTAGAAGGACAAACCTCAGGAGAATGGTTATACATTGGTGAATATGTTTTCAAACCCGGCGCTGAAGCCTCAGTGGAAATAACAGCAAAAGCATCAAATGGAATTGTAATTGCAGATGCGGTTTTATTTGTTCCGGAAAGAAAATAAAGAAATTTTATAAAAAGCTACAGGTATACAAACTTTAGGTTTTTCTCACTGGTTAAACCTATATTCTTAATATTTTGTTGCTTTTAAAAAAATTAAAAAAGGCAACAGAAAATCTAAACACTTATAAACATCACTATCACGCAGATCTTCTGTTGCCAGGTTTTGTGGGTTAAGCGGTAAGCGCTCTGGTATGAAACTTGTATCCTTTGGGAATTTTCATAAAAAACGAGCTGACTTTATTATACCGGGGTACGGAACAGGTTTTCATAAGATATGGAATGTTTCCTGTTGTTTTCAGGCGGATATTATACTGCAAAGAAATAGATTGCAGCTGAACTAAAAATTAGTACAACACATCATTATTGTATAATATCTATGTTACAATTTTTGTAAACATTTAACTACCTGCATGGAGGAAATAGTATTGATTTTTTTGAGGGTAAACCCCTAAAAGTATTGCAAAAACAGCGATGCAAACGTTTGTATTTCATACACACAGGTGTCGCATAAATTTCTGAATCGAAGTGTTTAGCTTTTTTAGTTTAGCCGTATATTGCCAGATATTTTAGTATTGAATTTGAACAAAATAGTAAACCTTCATCCTGATGAATATGGAAAATATTCAGATAAAAGCAGTAACAATAGAAGATATTGATAAGTTACAGGAAATCGGCATCCAGACTTTTGCAGAAACATTTTCGGAGACCAATACGCAGGACAATATGAAGCGGTATTTAGATGAAAATTTCTGTGTTGAAAAATTGGCTGCAGAACTAAACAACAAAGATTCTTTATTCTATTTTGCAATGTTTGAAACCAGGGTAATTGGCTACTTAAAGCTGAACTTTGGAGCATCGCAAACTGAACTGAAAGACAATACAGCAGTAGAAATAGAAAGGATCTATGTGCTGAAAGGATTTCACGGTAAAAATATAGGGCAGATACTATATCAAAAAGCAATACAGGTTGCCGGTGAGAAAAATGCCGGGTATGTCTGGCTGGGTGTTTGGGAAAATAATAAAAGGGCTATACGGTTTTACAAAAAAAATGGCTTTGTTGAATTTAGTAAACATATCTTCAGGCTGGGTAATGATGAACAGACAGATATAATGATGAAGCTGCAACTGAAAGAGAACGGAGAAATGAGTAACTTCAACCAGGCAGTTGAAAAACCTGTCTTATGAAATACCAACGGTTTATAACCTCTATTAACAAGCTTATCACTTAATAATCCATTTTTAACGATAGCTTGCTGAAAATATCAGCAATTTAATATGACGAGCATAGCTAAGTCCGTTTTATCAGCGTTGATCATTTTTATTTGTCAACATCATCTTGTTCATGCACAAACCCTTTCTTTAAAAGAAGCAGAGGATGCAGCGCTTAAGAATTATAATATCATCAAAGCAAAGAGCAATTACGCCAATGCCTCGCAGACAGTAATTGCTCAAACCAAAAGAGACGCATTACCCAACTTTGTTGTTTCTGCACAACAGGATTATGGCACTATTAACGGGCAAAACGGTCCACTGTATGGTTTCGGTGGTTTTGGCGTTGCTTCATCAGGATTACCATTGCCTGAACAAAACTGGAATGCTGCATTTGGAGCTTTATATCTTGCCAATATTAACTGGGAATTTTTCGCATTCGGCAGAGTAAAGGAAAGAATAAAAGCAGCGGAATCTGTTTTTGAGAGAGATAATATGGATTTGCTGCAGGAACAGTTTCAGCACCAGGTAAAAGTAGCTGCTGCATATCTTAATTTATTAGCCGCCCAGCGCATTACCCGGTCTTTACAAAATAACCTGAACCGCGCAGACACATTTAGGTTGGTTGTTACAACACGGGCGAAAAACGGTTTAATTGCAGGTGTTGATTCCTCCCTTGCAAACGCGGAAGTTTCTGCTGCTAAAATTGCACTGTTGCGTGCGCAGGACGCCGAACAGCAAAAAGCAAGCGAACTGGCGATATTAGTGGGCACGCCGGATAAACTGGACTTTCTTCTTGACACATTATTTATCACAAAAGTCCCGGCTGCAATTGGAGATTCCTTTTCCATAAGGCAAAATCATCCTGTACTGGCTTACTACCGGAGCCGTATAAACGTAAGCGACCAGCAGCAAAAGTATATCCGCACATTGCAGTATCCCGCGTTTTCGCTTTTCAGTGTTTATCAAACAAGGGGTTCTGGTTTTCATTCCAGTTATGCAACTGATCAAACAGCTTACGATCATAAATATTTTGAAGGTATAAAACCAGTGCGGAGCAATTACCTGGTGGGTGTTGGTGTTACGTGGAATCTTACTACTCTGCTGCGTATACACCAGCAATCAACTTCTCAAAAATTTATATCAGAAGCATTGCGTAATGAATACGACCAGGTACTTCAGCAATTAACTGCCCAGCAGATACTCGCCGAAGCAAAATTAAAGAATGCCATATCCGCTTATATTGAAGCACCTGTGCAGGTGAAAGCGGCATCGGATGCATACCTGCAAAGAACCGCACTCTATAAAAACGGACTTACTACTATAGTTGATGTTACACAGGCTTTATATACATTGAACCGCGCTGAAACGGATCGTGATATAGCTTATAATAATGTGTGGCAGGCATTACTGCTGAAGGCTGCTGCCGCCGGTGATTTCGGATTGTTTATGAATGAGGTGGGGGATTAATTTGAAAATGTGGGAATTTGAAAATGTGAAAATGTGGAAGTGGGAGAATGTGGGGAAAAGGAGAGACAGGCTTTTTATTTCGCTAATAAAATTATTATGAACCTGATTCGATTTGCACTACGTAAACCTATTACCATTCTTGTGCTGGTAGCCGGCTTACTTTTTTTTGGCATTAAGGCGGTCAACAATATTAAGATAGACATCTTTCCTAAACTTGATATGCCGGTGATATATGTATCTCACCCTTTCGGAGGTTATACACCTGTGCAGATGGAGAGCTTTTTCGCCAAACAGTATATCAACATCTTCCTGTATGTAAATGGTATAAGATCTATTGAAACAAAAAATATACAGGGGCTTACTTTCATGAAAATAAGTTTTTACCCCGGCACTAATATGGCGCAGGCCGCCGCTGAGGTAAGTGCTTTTTCAAACCGCATACAGGCAGTATTTCCACCCGGTTCAAATCCGCCGTTTATTATCCGTTTTGATGCCTCTACTTTACCTGTTGGCCAGCTGGTGCTGAGCAGTGAAAGGCACAGCAATAATGAACTACTCGATCTTGCCAACACTTATGTCCGCTCTTCATTTACATCTATACCAGGCATTGTATCTTCTCCGCCATTTGGCGGTAATGTGCGCACCATTGTAGTGAAGGCAGACCCGGAATTGCTGCGCATACATAACATGACACCTGATCAACTGGTGGAAGCAATCCGCATTAATAATCAAACATCACCTTCGGGTAATGTACGTGTAGGAGATAAAAATTATATCACGCCAATCAATACGGCAATTACCAATGTAAAAGATTTTGAAAATATACCCCTCTTTAAAAATGGTGTCCAAAATCTATATTTAAGAGATGTAGCAACGGTTGAGGACGGCGCTGACAGAACGGTAGGCTATGCACTGGTTAACGGCAAGCGCTCTGTTTATTTAAGCATTGCGAAAAATGCCGATGCTTCTACCTGGGAAGTGGTGCAGAATTTAAAAAACTATATTCCCCAAATGCAGGCGCAATTGCCGGAAGGTGTTGAGTTGAAATATGAATTTGATCAGTCGGTATATGTGATGAACTCCGTGAAGAGCCTGCTGTCGGAAGGTGCTATCGGTGCGATACTTACAGGATTAATGGTCTTATTGTTCCTGGGCGATGCAAGAGGCGCATTGATCGTTATTCTTACCATACCTGCTTCTGTAATCTCTTCTGTTTTATTTCTTAACTTATTCGGGCATACGATTAATATAATGACGCTCAGCGGGCTTGCGCTGGCCATTGGTATACTGGTAGATGAAAGCACGGTAACCATTGAAAACATTCACCAGCATCTCGATATGGGCAAGCCAAAAGCGCTGGCTATTTGGGATGCCTGTAAAGAAATTGCTTTCCCGAAGCTGCTGATATTGTTTTGTATTCTCGCGGTATTTGCGCCGGCGTTTACAATGGGCGGCATACCAGGATCGCTGTTCCTTCCGTTAGCATTAGCTATTGGCTTTAGTATGATCGTTTCCTATTTTCTTGCACAAACATTTGTGCCGGTAATGGCTAACTGGATAATGAAAGTGAAACATCACAAAAAAGCAGATGGCAGCAACATGACAGACGCGGAAGAATTTGCCGCAAGCGGGCTGAATACAGAGGGGGAGCATAATACCTGGGATCAGAAAGCGGTGTTGCTTCAAAGAGCAGATAGCAACAGGGATGGTAAAGTAAGCATGTTTGAAAAAGTGCGGGCCAGGTATTTACGCTTTATTGAAAGGATGATGCCCTACAGAAAAGTAATTGTTACAAGTTATTTACTGGTAATAAGTGCTATTGCCGCTTATTTTCTTTTACAGATAGGGCGCGATGTATTACCCAAAGTAAATGGCAGCCAGTTCCAGGTAAGGTTGCGGACAGAAGAAGGAACAAGAATTGAGCGTACTGAAGACATGACCATCAAACTCACCAACGCGGTATTCGATATTGTGGGAAAGAAAAATGTATCCATCACCTCTGCTTATGTTGGAATGCATCCGCAATTATTTTCAACCAGCCCGTTGTTTCTGTGGATGGCAGGCCCACATGAAGCCGTTTTACAGGTAGCGTTAAAGAGCGAATATAAAACCGACCTTGATGCATTAAAAGATAATATACGTAAGAAAGCCGCGGAGATACTTCCTGGTGTAAAATTATCTTTTGAGCCCATTGAGCTAACAGATAAAATATTAAGCCAGGGCTCTCCCACGCCTGTAGAAGTAAGGTTTTCAGGCAGGGATAAAAAAGTAAATGAGGAGTATGCTAAAAAGCTGGTGCCCTTGTTACAAAAGATACCCTACCTGCGTGACGTGCAGATCGGGCAATCTACCAATTACCCGGCTATAAACATTAATGTAGACAGGATACGGGCAGCGCAGCTTGGCGTTGATATGTCTGATGTTGCAAAATCAGTTACACCGTCTACGTCTTCCTCAAGGTTTACGGATAAAAATATCTGGACAGATATTAAATCAAACACCAGTTATAGCGTGCAGGTGGAAATACCTGAAAATAAAATGCGCTCTCAAAATGATATTGGCGAAATAGCGCTGCAAAGAAACGCGGCGCGACCGATATTGAGCGATATAGCGGATATAAAAGCAGGCTCCACTTATGGTGAAACAGATAATATCGGTTCAATGCCGGCACTAACGGTTACGGCTAACCTGAATAACACAGATTTAGGCAGCGCCACAAAAGATGTAGAACAGGCCATTGAATCCCTGGGCAAATTACCCAGGGGACTAAATGTTGAAATGATTGGATTAAGCAAAACGCTTACCGACACACTCGACAGCCTGCAGAATGGGTTGATCGTTGCAATTGTTGTTATCTTTTTAATGCTTGCGGCCAACTTTCAGTCGTTTAAAGTTTCAGCGATAGTATTATCAACCGTGCCTGCTGTGCTGCTTGGATCATTAGCCTTGTTGCTTGCAACAGGTTCCACCCTCAACCTGCAATCATACATGGGTATCATTATGAGTGTAGGCGTTTCTATTTCAAACGCGGTATTGCTTATTACCAATGCAGAGGAGCTGCGTAAGCACAATGCTGATGCAAAACTATCTGCCAGTGAAGCCGCGGCGCTTCGTATGCGCCCCATCGTAATGACTGCACTTGCAATGGTGGTAGGTATGATACCAATGGCCGCGGGTTTAGGTGAAGCTGGCGACCAGGCTTCGCCTTTGGGCAGAGCCGTAATAGGAGGTTTGGTTGCTTCTACCTTTGCTGCATTGTTTATTTTACCACTGGCTTTTGCATGGGGCCAGGGTAAGGCGTCAACACAGAGTGTGTCGCTTGACCCCGAAGATGAAGAAAGTATACATTATGTACCAACAAATCATTTATGAGCGTAAAGCTCAACCATAAATTACCCGGAGTAATGAACAAAGTGAACATCAAAAAAAGAAAGACGTTAATGACCAGAACAATATTGTTTGTAAACATCACATTGCTGGCGGCTACAATGCTGCAGAGCTGCCATAGCTCATCAAAAGAAGAGCAACCGGAAAGCGACCCTACAGCCAAAGCACCTGCATATAAGGTAACAACTGTTGAAAAAGGCAGGTTGTCTTCCACGCTTGAAATACCGGGAGAATTAGTGGCTTTTCAGCAGGTTGATCTTTATTCAAAAGTGAACAGCTTTGTAAAAAAGATGTATGTTGATGTGGGTTCGGAAGTAAAAGCCGGGCAGTTGCTGGCAACAATGGAAGCGCCAGAAATAAATTCGCAGCTTACCGGTGCGGAATCGAGATTGAAATCGGTTGAAGCGTTATATACCGCCAGCAAAGCATATTACAACAGGTTGCTGGAAACCAGTAAAACGCCGGGCACCATTTCACCTGCCGACCTTGATGCCGCGTTAGCCAAACAGAACTCAGATTATGCCCAATTGGAAGCGGCGAAAGCAGCTTACCGCGAAATAACAGATAATAAAAACTATCTTGAAATTCGCGCCCCTTTCAGCGGTGTGATCAGTGCGAGAAATGTGAGCGCGGGTGCCTATGTAGGACCATCAGGCAAGGGCTCCGAATTACCGGTATTTATATTGCAGGAACAGAAACATTTACGGTTAGTGGTTGCAGTTCCCGAAGCGTATACCGGCTATCTTTCCAGTGGTAGTAAAGTTGATTTTACGGTAAAATCTTTCCCGGGCAAATCATTTAAAGCAAAAGTAACACGTATGGCGGGAGTGCTGGATAACCGCCTTCGCTCTGAACGTGTTGAAATGGATGTAATAAATACAGATAAAAAATTACTACCCGGCATGATAGCTGAAATTACGCTCACTCTGCCTGCAAAAGACAGTACTTTCATTGTTCCGCAATCAGCTGTTGTAAACTCACCCGAAAGAATTTTTGTAGTAAAGGTTAATAATGGCAAAGCGGAATGGGTAACAGTTCATAAAGGTCGTGAATCTGATGGCAAAGCCGAAGTATACGGTGATCTGAATGCCGGGGACATTCTTGTTGAGAAAGCTACAGAAGAGATCAGGAACGGATCTGCAGTTGAGGTGGTGGAGTAAACAACTGAGGCAAGAACTGAGACAACTTTGCGAAAGACTTAAAATAAATTTTATTGAAGACTTGAATTGGAAATGGAAATAGAGCGCTGGGAATATAGTGCAGTTATGCTGACTGACGAATAAATTCTTATCTTTTCAATCGGTAATGGCTGGCTGGCAGAATTTTCCCAATCTGTGAAAAAAAATTGTCGATTACCTTCCAATGCAATAATTATCATAACAACATGTACTATGCTCATGAAACTCGTAATCACAACTATTTTAATAATAATATTGACAATCTTTCATATTTATGGACAAAGCCCGGTAGAAGTAACAACTAAATCAGGACTGAAGTATACAGTTTTAAAAGCCGGTAGTGGTGAACTTGCAAAAGTTGGACAGGAAGTTGTTATCTATGAGTCAATGGGCTATTTAAGCGGGAAACAATTTTATTCAATTGAAAAGCCGGCGCCTCCAATAAAATTCACCCTTGGGAAAAAACAAGTTATTGACGGGGTAGACGAAGCGGTAACCGGAATGAAAGTTGGGGAAATCCGGAAGTTGATAGTTCCTCCGGCGTTAAGCAAACGAAATGAGTATCCCGACTATTTATCTAAAGATTCTACATTGGTTTACAAAGTGGAACTGGTTGAAATCAGAAAAAAACGACATTAGCAATTTCAGCAACTCCCGGATATATACACTTTTACAGCCTGGTTAGCAAAAGCTACCCAATAATGCTCATTTTTTCCAAACCCTTTCCGGGTAATTTACCTGCACCAAAAACAAACCATGCCCCGGTACAGCAAAATCCGCTTTTGTACAGTCGCGGCTTTCAATGATCTTTTTAAAATCATCAATAGTGACTTTTCCTCTTGCTACCTGCAGCATGGTGCCGGTTAAACCTCTTACCATGCCACGCAAAAAACGGTTGGCTTTTACATGATAAACCAGGCAATCATCTTCTTTTACCCACCGGCTTTCCAGCACCTGGCAAATAAATGTTTTTACCTGTGTATTGCGTTTTGAAAAACTGGTAAAATCAGTATAGTTCAAAATAGTTGCCGCAGCCTCATGCAGTTTTTCTTCATCAATGCTATAAGGAAAGAAATAAGAACGATCGGTTATAAAGGGATTTTTTTTTCCGCTTACGTAATATTTATACTCCCTGCTTTCCGCATCAAAGCGGCAATGGGCTTCATTGTTAACCTGCAGTATATTTTTAACAGCAATATCCCGTGGTAGCAGTGCATTCAGGTTATAAATATTTTTTTGCTGAATAAGAAACGGAACATCCGCATGAAAATAGTTTTGCAATGCATGCACGCCCGCATCTGTACGCGAAGAACCCGTAAGCGGTATTTGTTCCTTATAGAAAACAGCCAATGCTTTTTGCACTTCAGATTGTATGGTCAATACATTATCCTGCACCTGGAAACCGGCATAGTTATTTCCTTTATAGGCAACTTCAATAAAATAACGGGGCATTAGTATGTTCTGTTAATTGAATGCGGCAAATCTAAACAATCTGCAATTATGGAGTTGCAGGTATTAATATGCGGATGGTGTCTTTGGTACCGTCTGTAAGCTCATCTATATAAATCAATTCCATGCCATCGTTGCTTTTCCGCTGCAGCGTTCTTTTAATATTAGATGACCTGACAATAGATTTCTTCTCAACCGGCACCCATGTTCCGGGCGGTGTGCTGGTTGCAGGTGGTTGTGTTTTTGCAATATTACTATCCGGTTTTGTTACAGGAGCAGTTGTTTTTGCAATGGCATTACTATCTGATTTTACAATTATTTTCTCTTCCTTCTTTACTTCAGGTTTTTTATCCGTTGTCACCAGTGCCATGCTATCTGCACCTTTCCCTACGGTTTTAACTATTTCGCTGCTATCCATTTTAACCGGCACTTTCTCTTCTTTCTTTGTCACAGAAGCGACCAACGCATTAACCGTGTCTTTTTTAGTAGGCCTAACAGTCAAGCTGCTGTCCGGTTTAAGTACAGGCTTAATTTCTTTCTTATCTGTATCTGCTTTTACAATAGCACTGCTATCAGCTTTCTTACTTATTGTTTCTTCCTTTACTTCCGCTTTTTTATTGTCTGATGCAGCCAAAGCATTAATGGAATCCTTATCGGCTTTTACTGCAGCAGCAAGGCTATCCTTTTTAACTGAAGGCTGATCTTCTTTCTTTACTTCAGGTTGCTTATCCGTTAAGGCTACCAATGCATTTGCAGAATCTTTTTTAACTGCTTTTGCAATATTATTGAAAGGATCGCCGGGTTTGGGAATAATAACAGGTTGCTGCCTGATGGTGGGGTCGTTTACTACCTGGGCAAGCATAGTAGAAAATGGATCATCACTAACTACACCTGTTGCTTTTTTTTCCTGCCTGGCAGTTTGTGTTGTATTTGCTGTCTCCACTTTTATGCCGGCAACATTTTTCCCCTGCTTCAGTGTGCTGAGTTCAATTGCTTTACTATCGGATGTTCTTAAAATATATGCCTGGTCGGTTTCGGCGGTAACACAAGTAAATTTCCATTCCACCCCTGTCTTTTCAGGAAACCCGACCAGGAATTCGCAGGAACCGCCCGATAAATTGGATAAAATAAGGTCCCCATTACCGGAAGATTTCAAAACCCGTGAACCATGTTTAACGTAAAAAGGCTGATTATCTTCCGACTGAATGTATATATAATAATTTCCCTGCGCCCATAGCTGGAACATCATCATATTAATGAACAAAGTGAATATCCACTTCCGCATTACAGGGGAATTATGTTATGAAACAAAACTATCATGCTGCAAAACTACTTTAAAACAACTTTAGCATGCCATTCATATAAAAAAACTATTATTTACCGGCGCAAAAGTATTTTTGCACTCTATAAATCGTAAGAAATATTGCTATTATTGTGTTATAAAGTGTTGACTAACAAATTATTTATCGCTTGTACGCAATTTTACAGTTTTTTCGTTTAACATAGGCTACAGAATTGACTATGTTTAATAACAATTTTGCTGCTTATGAAGGTCACCAATTAAAAAATAAAATCAAATAGTGTGAGAAACATTTTAAGACTACTTGTTATCCTGATGCTTCCTGTTGTTGTTTTTGCGCAATCAGCAACAGATTCTGTTTACCGGGCTGTTCCGGAAAAAATCAATGATCTTGTTCATACCAAGCTTGAAGCAAGGTTTGATTACGAAAAATCATATATGTATGGCAAAGTATGGATAACACTTACGCCCCATTTTTACAGTGTAGACTCGGTTACCCTTGACGCTAAGGGCATGGATATTAAAGCTGTAGGCATAGTTAAAGGAACAGTAACCGCCCCGGCAAAATATACATACGATGGTCAGAAGCTATATATAAAGCTGGATAAAGCATACCAGAGAGGGCAACAATACAAAGTATATATAGCCTATACTGCCAAGCCCGAAGAGCTGGAAAAAGGTGGCGGCAGCGCGGCTATAAAAGATAACAAGGGTATCTATTTTATTAACCCAAAAGGCGAGGATAAAGATAAACCAACCCAGATATGGACGCAGGGAGAAACGGAAAGCACTTCTGTATGGTGTCCTACCATTGATAAGCCAAACCAGAAATGTACACAGGAATTTTTTCTTATTGTGCCTTCAAAATATGTCAGTCTGAGTAATGGCAAACTGCTTCAGCAGCAAAAAAATGCTGACGGTACCAGAACAGATTACTGGAAAATGGATTTGCCTCACTCTCCTTATTTATTTTTTATCGGTATAGGTGATTATGCAATAGTTAAGGATATGTATAAGGGCAAAGAAGTAAGTTATTATGTTGAGAAAGAATATGCTGCTGTAGCAAAAAAGATATTTGGCAATACACCTGAAATGATTTCCTTCTTTGAGAAATTAACCGGTGTAAATTATCCCTGGCCAAAATATGCGCAGATGACCGCGAGAGATTATGTAAGCGGTGCGATGGAAAACACTACCGCAACCCTTCACCAGGAAAGTGCACAGCAGGATTCCCGCCAGTTACTTGATGGCAATGAATGGGAGTCAACTATTGCACATGAGCTTTTTCACCACTGGTTTGGAGATTATGTTACGGCAAAAAGCTGGAGCAATTTAACGGTAAACGAATCCTTCGCTAATTTCAGCCAGGTACTTTGGGATGAGTATAAATATGGAAAAGACGCGGGAGATGCTGAGAATTACGAAAACATGCAGCAATATCTTCACAGTGCTGCAGATGCCAAAAAAGACCTGGTTCGCTTTTACTATAAAGACAAGGAAGATATGTTTGACCTGGTAAGCTACCAGAAAGGCGGCAGGATATTAAATATGCTGCGGAATTTTTTAGGAGAGGAAGCTTTTTACAAAGGATTGAATCTTTATCTGAATACCTACAAATTCGGCAATGCTGATGCTAACCAATTACGCCTTGCATTTGAAGAAATCAGTGGAAAAGACCTGAACTGGTTTTTCAATCAATGGTATTTCAGTAACGGGCACCCTAAATTAAATATTACATATTCATATGATAGCGGTAATAAAACCGCGATGGTAAATGTTAAGCAAACACAATCTAATCCTGCATTTACCCTGCCTGTTGTCATTGACATTTATGCAGATGGCAAAAAAGTGCGTCATGATGTTTGGGTTACAGAAAAAGATCAAACATTTACTTTTCCTTCAGTATCTCAGCCAGATCTTATAAATTTTGATGGTGATAAAATACTGCTAAGTGAAAAAACAGAAGCGGGAAAATCTTTGGCCAATTATATTTTCCAGTATAAAAATGCCGGTGCTTATGTGGATAGAAGAGAAGCTATTGCTGCCTGCGCGGCTGCTCAGGATAGCGCTGCTGCTATAGAGCTTTTGAAAACAGCGTTGAGAGACAAGTATTTTGGATTAAGGTCTTTTGCCATTAACTCACTTGATTTAAAAAAAGATGCAGTAAAACAGGCTGTTGAAACAACCATATTTGATTTGGCTAAAGGAGATGTAAAGCCTACCGTAAAAGCAGACGCTTTGATGGCATTAGGCGCATACGACAAGCAAATATATACCGACCTGATCCGCAGAAGCGTGAATGATTCTTCTTATAGTGTTGCAGGTGCGGCATTAACCGTTTTATCAAATATAGATAGCGCGGCAGCATACAGCGACGCGAAGAGACTTTCCCAATCCACAGCAAAAGGAAAACTTTCTCAGGCTATATCCAATGCATTTGCAATGGCAGGCAGAGAAGAAGATGTGGATTACGTAATGAATTTATACAACAAGCTTCCGCTGAGTGATGAAAAATTCGAGCTTTCACAAATGATCGCTTATTATGCTATACAATTAAAAAATACTGATAAGGTGAAAAAGATAGTAGACGGGTTGGTATCTTTCAGGGAAGATCTTCCTTCTATATATAAAAATAATCTTGCTCCTTACATCAATAATGTATTGCTAAAGTCTATTGCCAATCAAAAAATGGCATTGAAAAATGTTTCTCCTGATGCGGCTGCACTGCAGCAGCAGATTGATTATATAAATGAAAAGATCAAATAGGCTATTAATAAATAAAAATAAAGGCTGCCGGAAACGACAGCCTTTATTTTTATAGAACAGCATAAATTATTTTTTCTTTTTGGTTGCCGCCGCTGGTTCCTTTTTCTTTACATAAGTGCCGTCAAAAGCGCATTTAATGCCCCGGTAATTGCCGCAGGCCTGCACTTCGCTGAGTGTAACTTTATTCCCGGAAAAGCTAAGCTGCAATATACAGGGATCTCCAACCTGCCGGAACTGAGCTATATTAGGCTTAATAAATACAGCTTCGCCCTTAAGTTCACCGGTACATTCATCTTTCCCTTTTTCAAAGTGTATGAAAAAGAGTAATCTCTTTTCATTACGTCCATCTCTGACCGAAACAAAATTTTTCTTATTTAAAATATAGTCCCCGGATAGCTTATGTTTTTTTGCAAAAGTGTCAATAGGATTATACACTTCTTTGGGAACCACCACTTCATTCGATTCAATTTTTATTAAAGTGAATATACCCACGTTATTGTACACATAAGCATTCAGCTTATATAGATTTTGTCCATTAGGCGCTTTACGTCTTTCCGAAGTAGTGATCGTTAATTTTTTATCTATACTTCCTGTAACTGACTTGTTCCGGTCTGGATTATTTCTAACCAGCGGCATCGCTGCCTTAAAAATATTATCCTTATCAAAGCAAAGAATATAGCCTACCTGTTTTTCTGCGGTAGCAGCTTTAACCAGAACATAGGTTTCTTTATCCTTGTCAGAAATCTTTCCCAGAGCATATAGTTTGGGAGAAACTTTCTGGGTATAGTCGTTTTTTAATACAGAGTCAGGAATGAATTGCTTAAAAATCTTTTCGCTGATAAGCAAAGAATCCGGCAGCTTTTTATTGATCTGGGTATCTGCAATATTATACGGCAAAGAAATCTCCTGGAAGAATCCAATAAAGTCTTCAACGGTTACAGGTTCCTCTCCTGATAAATCCTTTTTCTTGCTCTTGCAGGCTGTAAAACATACCAATAATACCAGGCAAATGCCTATTAATTTTTGCATAAAGCGATGTTTCGGGTGTAAAATATCAATTTTTTGTTATTGATGTTCTGATAAGGCAAAACAAATACCAATCACAAAATTTTGCTTATTAAAAATTATTTTTTAGGTTTGTCTAAAAATAAATTTAGCCAAAGTGAACTATTCAGTAAGTGAGGAGAATTATATAAAAGCTATTTACAACCTAAACGGCAATAAACAACCGGTAAGCACAAATGCGCTGGCAGAAACTTTAGATACGAAACCCGCATCAATTACAGATATGCTGAAAAAGCTGAAGGCGAAAAAACTGATTGTTTATCAACCATACCAGGGATGCAGGCTCAGTGCAGAAGGCGTGAAAGTGGCCTTAAATATTGTACGAAGGCATCGCTTATGGGAATATTTTCTTGCAGAAAAATTAAAATTTGAATGGAATGAGGTGCATGCGGTTGCTGAAGAATTAGAACATGTAAGCAGCCCAAAACTTATTGAGCGCCTGGATGAGTATCTTGGCTTTCCCAGGTTTGACCCGCATGGAGATCCTATACCTGATCATGAAGGCAAAATGCAAACGCTTAAGCAGGTAAAGCTTACCCAGCTTCCTCTTCATACACCTGCTAAAGTAAGCGGGCTTACTGACCAATCAACTGATATGCTGGAATTGCTGAGGCACAGGAAAATCAGTATTGGTACGGCTGTAGAAATAAATAGAAAATTCGGTTTTGATCATTCCGTTGAAATTAAAATTCAGGATAACCCATTATTCATTATCAGTGAGCAGGCGGCTCAGCATATTTTAGTACATCATGAATAGCAACATACATTCAGACGCATCTTTAAGTGAAGTACATGGCAGTATAGATACTACTGCTACGCAAAATAAACCCTGGTGGAAACGTATGCTGGCATTTATCGGTCCGGCATATCTTGTTGGTGTAGGTTATATGGACCCCGGCAACTGGGCGACAGACCTGGCAGGCGGCAGCAAATTTGGCTATACGCTGATATGGGTTTTACTGATGAGTAACCTGATGGCGCTGCTATTGCAAAGTTTATCTGCAAGACTTGGCATAGTAAGAGGCCGCGATTTAGCCCAGGCTAACAGGGAGACATATCCGAAGCGGGTCAACTTTATACTATACATCCTGGCAGAAATTGCAATTGCCGCTACGGACCTTGCCGAAGTGCTGGGAATGGCTATCGGGCTTCACCTGCTAACAGGCATTCCATTAATATGGGGTGTTTGCATAACAGTGCTGGATACTTTTTTACTATTGTTTTTGCAGAGAATGGGTATGAGGGTGATGGAGGCATTTATCATTACACTGGTTGGCATCATCAGTATTTCATTCTTAATAGAAATTGTACTTGCCAAACCAAACCTGGCTGAAGTTGCTACAGGCTTTGTGCCGCGCATTCCCAATAGCGAGGCATTATACATTGCCATTGGTATTATCGGCGCCACTGTTATGCCGCATAACTTATACCTGCATTCGTCATTAGTGCAAACCCGGAAAATTAAGCGGGATGAAAAAAGCATAAAGTATGCTTTAAAGATGAGTGTTATTGATAGTACCATTGCACTCAACCTGGCATTTTTGGTAAATGCGGCCATACTGGTTTTAGCTGCTGCAACTTTTTTTAAATCAGGCAGAACAGAAGTAGCGCAACTGGAAGAAGCGCACCAGTTATTATCCCCTTTGCTTGGTACAAACCTGGCGTCTACCTTATTTGCTATTGCGCTCATTGCGGCCGGGCAAAGCTCCACCGTTACGGGTACGCTGGCCGGACAGATTGTAATGGAAGGGTACTTGCGGTTACGTATTAACCCGCTGCTGCGACGTTTAATTACAAGACTAATAGCTATTGTGCCGGCGCTGATTGTTATAAGCATATACGGCGATAAAGAATTAGATGCATTGCTTATTCTCAGCCAGGTAATATTGAGTTTGCAGTTAGGCTTTGCCGTTATACCACTTATTCATTTTGTAAGTGATAAAAAAACAATGGGCGTATTTGCCATTAAGCCTGTAACCAAGGTTTTTGCATGGATAATTGCCGTATTGCTGGTATATCTTAATATAAGAATGGTTGGCGAAGAAGCCGTGACGCTTTTTACAGGATCAGGCAATTGGTTCTGGAAGGTATTTATTATAGCTGCAGTTATTTTTTTTGTAGGATTATTATTGTATGTAAGCCTGCATCCCTTCTTCACAAAATACCAGAAGCGGTCTCCGGCTACAGTTCACCCTGAAGCTACAGGTAGCCTTGAACTATCCATTCCAACCTTTGAAAAAATTGGTATTGCGCTCGACTTTAGCGATAATGATAAAAAACTGATTTCTTATGCCATTGCCCAGGGTAATGCACATGCCACTTATGTATTGATGCACGTGGTAGAAAGCGTTTCTGCAAAAATGCTGAAGCATGAAAGCGATGATTTTGAAACCAAGGAAGACAAAAAGCGACTGGAGCATTATAAAAACATGCTTGCCGAAGCTGGTTATAAGGCTGAAACACAGATTGGATTTGATAAGCGCTCAGATGAAATAGTAAGAATGGCAAAAGCAACCAATTGCGAAATGCTGGTTATGGGCGCCCACGGGCATAAAGGCGTTGAAGACTTTATTCATGGCGAAACCGTAGACGCAGTAAGGCACCGGATTAAAATACCTGTGCTGATCGTGAATGTTTAAAGGGTAACATATTCACTCCGGTTGGATATACTTACAAGCACAGCATTCTGCTTATAATATTTTCTTCCGGGTTGTCCTCTTTAATGCTCTCAAGGCACAAGTATCAGTAGCATATAACCTCATGTGCGGCTACTACTTGTGCTTCTATTTTTATGTAATTTTTGGATCAGCTTTTGAACTACTACCACCTTTAGCAACACTTCTTGTTGACGATTTAACAGCAAGTGCGGTTGTTTTTTTCCCTGCATTCTTTTTTACACCAGAGACTGATTTTTTTTTCGAATCATCTTTTTTCATACTTGGCATTTATTTTATTAAGGTAATACTTTATTATTAATACTGAAGATACTATTCCCATGCAACAAATTACCCACCATACGATTGCAGAAATTGAGTTCTTAGATAGAAGATTAACAGGATCGCTTTTCCCGATCAAGACCATATTAGCCCAATAATAAGGTAATAATTTTTCGTTACTATTACCTTCCATAAACTTCAATTTTGCCTTTTGTAATGCTTCATCTTTTCGAAAACCACCTGAAAGAAATTCATTAAATCTATCGGATATCTGGTAAATGGCATTCTCATCTGCTTTCCATAATGTAGCTGAAACAGCAGGAATACCTGCAGAAGCAAATCCTCTTGCAAGACTGTATATTCCTTCACCTGTTTCATTCCGGCCTACATTAGTTTGGCATGCACTTAATATCACAAGCTGTGTAGCAGGGTTATTCAATAATTGTAACTCGGAAAGATTAATCACCGAATCCTGCATATATAGCACAGGCTCATTATTTACAGTATCTGCAAGAGCATGCGAAAACACACTTACTATATTGTAATCGGATATTTTTGAGAGAAAAGAATTCCTGGTAGCCCTGTTATTTTCCAGTAACAACATATTATTATAATGATCCGCAGATTTTTGCAGAGCTATTGCGGCGTTTTTTAGATCAGGGATTTTTAGGTTTGGCATAAAAGAAACCGGCGCAAAGCCTATGAAATCGGCAATAGCATTACGATTTGACATTCGCTTAAGAAGGAATGAAGCGGAGTATACATAACTGAATGTATAATCATATAACAAAAATTGCTTCCCATCTTGCTTTTTACTCAATGCTTCAAAAGGGATAAGCGTATTGTCCTGGGAAATAATAATACGACCAGGTGCAAGATCTAATACAGCAAACAAGCTATTATATAATTTATACGAAAGGGCAGCGAAGCCGCTATAATCGCTATTGAGCTTTTGTTTGTTAGAACAATAGTCCATCAACAACTTCAAATCGCCAGCATGAAATTGCTGATGGCCGGGTTTTAACATTCTTGCATTTTTCTCATCGACAGCGAGAATGTATAATACCGTGTCTTCAATAAAATAATGAACAAAGGTTTCTTTGTTGTAAACCAATCTTTCCTGCAAAGCATTTAATGATGGAGTATCATCTTCATATTTGTATTTGTAATATGCCGTATATTTTTGTTCAAGTGTCTTTACGAATCGTTCAAATTCGTCTTTAATCTGCAAAAACTTCAATTGATTTTTATCGTAATCAGCATCATGAATATTCATTTGCATTTTTGCTTCTACCAATCGTAATTTAAATGCCTGTTCCTTAAGATTTTCCGCTTCAGGAAGACGTATGGAGGCAGCAGATTCATTCAATTTATCATTCAGCAAAACAGCCCTGCTTTTTTCCATAAAATAGAAGGCATGACTTACATCCTCAGCCAAGTAACATGCTTCCAAAATATTCTCGAAAAACCTTCTCGTCTCGTTTCTCCAGTAAAGCTTACTATTTTCCCCGGTTTGTTCCCGTCTTGCTTCCGTAATAGCTGAATCCATTAACATACCTGTTCCAATGCAGGCATTCAGATATTCTTTTCTGTTAGTTGATTTAAATAACTGAAGAAGTAATTTGGTTTTATTGCCAAGTATTACAAAGAGTAAATCAGTATTACCAATGGAGCTAAGCTTTTGTAAAGTCGGATTTTTGAGAATTGATGGTTCATTAATCCCCAATACCGCTAATGCCTGCTGATAATATTCCACGCTACGTTTGTACCCGGCGATAGCGTCTTGTAAAAAAAACACTTCTCCCAGGTTAGCGTATCCTTTGCATAAACGCTCTGCATCTTCTGCTTTTGTTGCATACGACAACGTTCTTTTGTAATTATCTATAGCTTTGGTATAATCCTTTCTTTTTAAATAAAAATTACCCAGGTCGGTATAATCATCTGCTATTTGTTGAAAATCTCCTGTAGAAGTTCTGTATTGAATACATTTCAAGAATAACTGTAATGCTTCTTCATAATTATTAAGCTCTACAGCTAACAGTGCCCTTGTTTTGGACTCTGTTGCTAATTCATTCTCATTTTTTGCTATTGTAGCTTTTTTTTTAGCAGAATCAAGGTCTGCTAATACATGATTAAGTTCTTTTAGATAAAGATATGACTGTGCTCTTTGATTATAAAGAGCTGTTTGAACATCGTGTTCACCTGTTTTGCTCACAACATAAATACCTTTTGTACAATCATCAATACATCTTTGGTAATCTCCAACTTGCAAGCTCATTAAAACTTTACCTACATAACATGGATATATTATAGGATTATGCAAATTTTTATCTTCATTAATTATTATGGCGCTATCATAATATGCATATGCTTTTTTATAAAAATTGATGCTCTTATAAAATATTGCAAGATTTACGTAACTATTTACTGCAAAATGCGGGCTGCAATTTTTATTTCCTGAATTATTAATTTGTATGGCTCTGCTTGTATACTCAATTGCTTCCTGCGTTGGAATCATGTGATTTACCTGGAAATTGAGTGCGCCAATTCGATGCAATAATCTTGCATACACTGAATCTTGCGGCAATTTATTTTCAAGAAATGCTGCTTTTAATTTTTGACACTCAAATAATTTTTCAGCAACGGAAAGCTGGTCAGTTAATTCGATTGCAATAATCTTATTCCAAATTGACAGAGATGTTAAGCTCTGAGCTTTGAGCGTATTATTACTGCATAAAAATCCGAAGGCGACAAACCAAAGCTTAAATAAAGCCATCGGGTAATATTTACTTATAAACCTCATAAAAACGAGCGCCTCATTTTCTGATAATTCTTAATCCACGATCTTCAAAACCCCGTATTAATTTTCTTCCTTTCAGGATACCGCTATTATTTTCACGCAGTATTACTCTGCCTTCATTAATCATTCCCCATAAAGCTTTGTCATTTTGCAGGAAAGAACTGGCAGGAAGTTGATGGAGTATACTGAAAATACTATCCCTGGTTTTAAAATCTATTGGTGTTGAAGAATTCAACAGTTGTTTATACCCATAAAAATAAGCAGCCATTTTACCGGCAGCAATGGGCGCTGCAAAAGAAGATCCGGCTATTGTGAAATTACTGTTAGGGTCAACAGGATTAATGAAGCCAAAATGACTTGTATCAATATGATCAGCATCAACTCCAAGTTGAACTATTGAAGATGAATAATTCTGATTAGGGCTTACAACTCTTCCGTTCCCCTGGTTTCCCACAGTTGTTACAGGAATAATATTGGGTAAAGATGCTGCTAAAGATGCAGGATAAAAATTTATCTTGTCAAGCGTTCTTATATTTTCATCATCTTCCACCTTATTACCTGCAGCACATATCAACAGGATATTCCTTTTTGTAAGATAAATGTTGATAAAGTTACTGAGCAATTCCGATGTTGTTGTATCGCTAATCTGCTCTCCATTTTTGTACTTATTTTTTGATTCATAAAACCCAAAACTGGCATTTACTATACTTGCCCCGCTATTGCTGGCATATGCAAATCCGCATAAAATTGTGTACAGATCAGCCTGTCCCTCTGCGTTAAAAACCTTTACAGGAAGGACGTTTACCTTTGTTTTCTGGTATTGTTGAACTTCATTAACTATAAACCTGGAAACAATAGTACCATGCAGCCCTTTATTATCTTCCATCCAGTTATTATTCCAGGAAAAAAAATTCCAACCATTTATTGCCCCGGAAATGCATGGTGCATCTGGAAGGGTATTTACTAAATAGCCTTGAAACAAATCAGGTTGAAGTCCTGTATCAAACACTGCAAGCGTTATTGAATCCTGGTAGGTGTGAACAGGCGTATCCCGACTGGCGGCAGTAATATTAGGTAAAGTATCAAAGCCTATACTTTTATTAGTTGTGTAATATAGCAGATCATTTTCTCCTGACAATTTTGGAACAACTTTACTCCCGCTACCACCCTTAGCCACTTCTCCATTAATAAACGCTTCTACCCCGCTTCCTTCCAGCATCAGCAAAGTAGAATCACAACTGCCGCAAACTGAAATTATTTTTAATGCCGAATCTTTTCCCTTCGCAATCTCTTTGTAGAGAAATTTATTGAAATCTTCTCTGCTTGTACTATTCTTAATAAATACTATTAATTGCTTTTCGGGTGTGGGCGATAGTACAGCTCCTTTTTGATCAGAAAGATAGGTTGTCCAGTCAGGAGGGTTTTTTGTTTGTTCAAAACAACCTTTACAGCCAAAAATCACAATAACCGGCAAAAGAAAAATATATTTCAGCTTATGCAATAACGAAATACACTGTATGCTATCCCTCATAGAAGTTAATTTTATTTTGTACGATTGATATTATATAATACAAAACTCCTGTTTCAAACAAAACAGGAATTTACTTCATTCTGCAGGGAAGGGATATGTTGATATGTTAATGTGAAATGTGAAATGTCAGACGTGAGAAACGGGCATCCTTTTCACATTTCACCTCTCACTTCTCACCTCTCACGATTCGCTCATTTCCACTTCTTCAGCCACTCTTCTGCTTTCGCGTTTCCTTCGGTCTTCTCATTTACCACCTGCTCCAGTATTTGTTTCGCTGCATCTTTATCGCCATCCTGATTTCTTTGTAATAATGTAAGCGCTTTCAGAAACAATCCATCATTACTGAACAAATGCTTTTTTGCAGCAAGCTCATCAAAACTCGATAATGCTTTATCATAATTTTTAGTAAGCAGGTATGCAAGTCCTTTATACTTCAATACATAATTATCTTCAGGATGATTTTTGTAAAGCCCATCAAATATCTGCAATGCTTTCTGGTAATCTTTATCATTATATGCTGCCATTCCCATCTGTAAAGAATCCTGAACACCATCCATTGTTAAGCTTAAATGCGTTAATTCTTCTTTTACATATCTATCTGCCAGTTGCACCGGGTTGTTTGAAGATTGAAAAAAAGCAAAATAAGCTGCGAGAATTAATACAAGCCCTGCCGCGGCAGCCATCGCCATTCGCACAAAGTTATTTTTCTTATGCATCTGAACTACCGGTGCCTCAGCTTTAAAGTACTTGTTGTTTAAGTTTTGCAAAGTATGCTTCAAGGCCTGTTCCTGGTCCTTGTATTTTTCCGCATTTGCCATATCATTCTCAATCGTTCTGTACATATTGAACAGGGTATTAAGCTCTGCATCCGTTGACAATTCTTTTTCAAAGTGTATGCTTTCTTCGGGGGGCAGGTTTCCGCTCAGGTAGTTTTCAATCAACTCAATTCTGTTGTTCATAAGATTACCATTTCAATGAATTAAATTTAGGAGACGCTTTAACCATAGCTATCAACTTGGCCATACACTCGGATTTCTTTTTTCTTGCGTAGGCATAAGTAACATTTAATTTTTTTGCTACTTCATCCATTGATATGCCACTCCAACTCAGCCGTAACAGGTTTTTGCAACTTTCGCCCATCAGCGCCAGCTTTTCTGCCAGCAGGTTGCTGCGCTCCTGTTGTAAAACACAATCTTCCGCCAGCCTGAAGTTATCTTCTCCTATATAATTAAATCCTTCAGTATCGGTATTTGTTACCTTTTGCGTCTTCCTTTTATTTAATATATTAAGCCACTTATTTTTACATATCAGGTACAAAAAAGCCTCCATAGGGCAAGTAAGCACAAAGTCACCCGTTTTTGCTTTGTTGTATATAGAAAGCAGCGCATCCTGGAAAATATCTGCAGCATCGGTTTCGCTGCCATTATTCTGAAGGATCATCCATTTTATTTTGCCTGAAAATTTTTCGTAAAGCTCTTCCAGTACCGTTGCATCGTTCTGCACCAATGCGGTTACATATTTCTGATCAGGATGTTGCATTTAGTCTGATGTATTTATTCCAAAAAAGTTCTTCAAACAGGGGTAGCAAAATTCGGAAGGGCGGATATATAACTGCGAGTTATTAAAAACTACAGACAAAAAAAACCAAAATTTACGATATAGATGGAATATTTATTTAAACATACATAGAAATACAGGGGTTCTCATGCATACAGTTCCGGCAGATGTAGTGATATAACGGGTGCGTCACTATTATTTACGGAATAAAAACTGCCGCTTAAATCAGCGGCTTTTTTTATTGGCGGTGAGCTTTGAGCTGTCAGCTATCAGCAGTCAGTTATCAAAATGTTACAGGCTGTAAATTTTAGGCACAAGGCACACATCAGACTGTTGACCGACTGATAACCCACGGCTCATAGCTGACTGCTGACACCTGACTGCTGATAGCTTACTTAATCGACAATTCAAACATGCTTTCATCTTCCATAAAACCCTCCAGGTCATCACCAACCACACATTCGCCAACTCCGGCAGGCGTGCCTGTAAAGATAATATCGCCAATATTGAGTGAGAAATAATTGGAGATATAAGCAACAATATAATCGAAGCTGAATATCATTTGCCCTGAGTTGCCCTGCTGAACAAGCTCTTTATTTTTATAAAGGCAGAAGTTAATATTATTTTTCTTGGTTTCGGCAGTAATGTCAACCCATTTACCAATAACTGTTGAATTATCCCAAGCTTTTGCTTTTTCCCAGGGTAGTCCTTTTTCTTTCAATTCATCTTGAATATCCCTTGCTGTAAAATCAATGCCAACCGTTACTCCATTGTAGTATTTGGAGGCATGTTTCTCCTGGATATATTTACCATTTTTGCTGATACGCAGCACCAGCTCTACTTCTGAGTGCAGTTCGTTAGTGAATTCGGGATAATAAAATGGTGTGTGGGGCTGAAGCAATGCGCTTTTAGGCTTCATAAAAATAACCGGTTCTAAAGGCACTTGATTTCCCAATTCCTTTGCATGATCTACATAATTACGGCCGATACAGAATATTTTCATACTTCAAAAGAGTTCACTAGGTTTAAATAAATTTATACCAAGGTTATGAACATTTGTTTCCAAAAGATCCGAGGTCTTATCACGGAAAGTGGATGGGGATTTTAACAATAAGTGAGACGCTAATTTAATGCAAACAAATTGAATCTTATACACTTAAACTGTTTTTTTAGCTAATGTCATGCTCTTATTTACCATCTGCCGGTTTAAACTCCATAGTGTTTACCCAGTTCATCGTTCGCTCCAACCCCGTAACAAATACATTTTCAATCACTTCAACGCTTTTTTCAATTTTTTGTTTTACGATTTCCGCCTCCTCGGGAAACCATTTTCCCAGTACAAAGTCAACCTGCATTCCTTTGGGAAAATTGCTTCCTATACCAAATCTTAACCTTGGATATTTGTCTGTACCCAGCACCTGCTGAATATCTGACAATCCGTTATGCCCTGCCGCGCTACCGCTGCCGCGCAACCGTAGCTTACTAAGTGGCAATGCCAGTTCGTCAACAATGGTCAGGGAATTTTCAAGAGATATTTTTTCTTTGTCAAGCCAGTATTTAAAAGCCTTACCACTTAAATTCATATAGGTGGTGGGCTTAATACAGATAAAATATTTCCCCTTCCACTTTACTTCCGCAACCTCTGCAAGCCTGTCGGTTCTGAAAGCAGCATTGTGTTTTTGAACAAAGCTATCCACAACATCAAAACCAATATTATGCCTGGTATGAGCGTATTCTGAACCGGGATTTCCCAAACCAACAACCAGAAATTTAGACATAAACAAATAGTTGTAACAAAAAACCCAATCCTCAAAAAGGATTGGGTATAGTATTAAATGACGTTTATTTTATTTTTTTGCTGCAGGCGCTGCTTTAGCCGGAGCCGCACCCTTAGCTGCAGGCGCTGCTGCAGATTCTTCCTGTTTCAACTGGCGCGTCATAACTACTGAAGCAATAGGAATACGGGGTGAGTTCAATACCTCATAATTTTCTGTCACTACATCTTCTACCCTTATGTTACCATTTACTTCCAGGTCAGTTAAATCAACTTCGATATTTTCTTTTAAATACTTAGGGTATGTTTTCACCTTTAATGATTTCATTTTGGTTACTAACTTACCCCCGGCTTTTACACCGGCAGCAGTACCTGTAAATTTTAAAGGAATATCAGCTATCACCTGCCTGTCATCAACCAGTTGCAAAAAGTCTACATGGCTGAGTGCGTTGGAAACCGTGTCGAACTGTATATCTTTCAATATACAATTATACGCCTGACCATCAACTGAAATGTTTGCGAGCTGAAATTCTGGTGTATACACTAACGATTTAAAAGCCAGTACAGGAGCCTGGAAATTCAGCTCTTTTGTACCGCCATAAATTACACCAGGCACCAGTCCCTGAGAGCGGAGCTGTCGGGTGGCTTTCTTCCCGGTTCCGGTCCTCAGTTGTCCTTCGATTGTAATTGTCTTCATGTTTATTTCAAATTTAAATTTTACTTGTTCCTGCGCTGGCTATGTATAAACAAACTCGTTATACTCTGGTTGTGGTAGGCATTTTTTATAGCTACCGCAAATAAATCAGCAACGCTCAGCACTTTAATCTTATCTGAATGCTCTCTCAGCGGGAGTGTATCGCAAACCACCATTTCTTCCAGCACACTGTTCTCGATATTTACATACGCATTTCCGCTTAATACAGGATGAGTACATAATGCTCTTACACTTCTCGCGCCCTTTTCTTTAAGCAATCCTGCGGCCTTTGCGAGGGTTCCTCCGGTATCGCATATATCATCAATAAGCACTACATTTCTATCTGTTACATCACCTATTACCACCATGCTCGAAATTTCATTTGCTCTTTTGCGGTGCTTATCGCAAATCACCATTTCGGCATTAAAATAACTGGCAATTTCACGTATCCTGTTCGCACTTCCCACGTCAGGGGCGGCAAAGGTAAGGTTTTCGAGGTTAAGTTGTTCAATATATGGAATGAAAATAGCTGAACTATCCAGGTGATCTACAGGAATATCGAAATAGCCCTGTATCTGTGGCGCATGCAGGTCCATGGTAATCACCCTGTCTGCACCTGCCGCGGTTAACAGGTTGGCTACCAGCTTACTACCTATGGCAACCCTGGGCTTATCTTTTCTATCCTGGCGGGCATAACCATAATAAGGCAGTACTGCTATTATTTTATAGGCTGAAGCACGGCGTGCGGCATCTATCATAAGCAATAATTCCATAATATTATCTGCCGGAGAAAAGGTACTCTGTATCAGGAAGACATAATCGCCCCGGATACTTTCCAGGAAAGTAGGCTGAATTTCACCATCGCTGAAGCGCTGTATACTTATTTTTCCCAAAGGCTCTCCAAACCTTTGTGCTATTTTTTCTGCCAGATAACGGGAGCCGGTGCCTGAAAATAATTTCGCCCTTGGTTGCATATGTGGTGGATAAGCGGCGAAGATAAAAAGAAGGATTTAGTATTGAACAGGCATAAAAAAAATTATTGCTGCTTCCCGAGCAAGCAGCAATAATTTCCTAGTAAAACCAGCAATATGCTGATTTTATTTATTGCTTGACAATAGTATTATCAGAACGCTTGATATTTGAAAGAGATGCTGTTGTTGTATTTTCCACAATCTCCGCTTTTTTGCCGCCTTTAATAGCATGATATAAAGATGAGCACACAAATACCGAAAATACCAATACAACGCAGTACATGCCGATGCAGAATAAAAGCGGTTGAAGTGAGCCAAGGATAAGCTGGCGGTTTGTAAGTTTCATAAGATCAAGATTTTGACGGTTATAATAGAAAATTTGGATATATTACAATACACTATAACGCGCAAAACACCGGAAAATTATGCTGACTGACCAAAAAACATCTATTAAAAACTGGGCTGTTGATGACAGGCCCCGGGAAAAACTCCGCAATAACGGGCCCGAAACATTGAGCCATTCAGAGCTGATAGCCATTCTTTTACAAAACGGAACCCGCCAAAAATCAGCCATAGATCTTGCTAAAGAAATACTGCAATTAGGTAAGAATAACCTGGCAGAGGTAGGCAAGCTTTCTATAAAAGAATTGATGAAGGTCAAAGGAATCGGCGAAGCAAAAGCCATTACTATAAGCGCCGCGTTGGAACTTGGCCGCCGCAGGCAGGCGGCGGAAAGTCTTGAAAAATCTGTAGTAACCGACAGCGCCAGTGTAGCCCGCTACTTACAGGCTATACTGAAAGATAAACAGCAGGAATTGTTTATCGTATTGTTTTTAAACCGTGCCAACAGGATAAATCATTCAGAAATTATAAGTAAAGGTGGAATTACAGGAACTGTAGTTGATCCGAGAATTGTTTTAAAAAGAGCGCTGGAAGAAGACGCGGTAAGTATTGTACTATGCCATAATCATCCTTCAGGAAGTTTGAAACCAAGCAGGGCTGATGAAACACTCACCGCTAAAATAAAAGAAGCTGCAAAATATTTTGATATAAAAGTATATGATCACATTATAGTGAGCGATCAGGGTTTTTATAGTTTTGCTGATGATGGGTTGTTGTAAAAGATTTTTAAGCAATAGCACACTGAACACGCGGATGTTACGGAATAACGAAGAAAAATCCGTGTTCACCCGTTAAATCCGTTTCATCCGTGTGTCATTCTTCCTTATCTTTCCCGAAAATAAAACAGATGAAGCCATACCTGGTTATTTTATTTTTATTTGTTACAAGCATCTCAGCACTTTATGCACAATCCAACAAGATGGAAATAACACTTTATCCCGATAATAAAATACCCAATAGCATACCCGGACCTGACGAAGAAAAATCAGTGACAAGTGATAATATTCTCCGTATCAGTAATATCAGCAGGCCAACACTTACTGTTTTTTTACCCGATGCTGCAAAAGCCAATGGCACGGCGGTTATAATTTGCCCTGGCGGCGGATATGGTATTGTTGCTGCAAGTCATGAAGGATATGACGTGGCTAAAAAATTTAATGAAATGGGTGTTGCGGCTTTTGTGCTGAAATACAGGATGCCCAACAAAAAAAATCAACCAGCTCCTTCTATAGCTCCGTTACAGGATGCACAACAGGCAATTATTACCGTAAGAAAAAATGCCGCTAAATGGAATATAAATCCACAACGGATTGGTATTATAGGATTTTCAGCAGGCGGGCACCTCGCATCAACCGCCGGCACGCATTTTAGCAAAGTGCTTGTTGATGATGCTGGTAATATATCTGCCCGCCCGGATTTTATGCTGCTGATATATCCTGTAATAAGCGCCGATATTGCCATTACACATGCTGGTTCTTATAAAAATCTTTTGGGTGAAAATCCTTCCAAAGAAGAACTCGACCTGTATTCGAATGAAAAGCAGGTTACAGATAAAACGCCGCCAACATTTCTTGTTCATGCCAGTGATGATAATGGAGTAAGCCCTAACAACAGTATTGTTTTTTACCAGGCGCTTATTAAAAATAAAGTACCCGCTGAACTACATATTTATGAAAGAGGGGGGCACGGCTTTGGCATGTATAATAAAACCACCAAAGAAGAATGGATGGACAGAGCTAAGAACTGGATGGAGAGCAACGGATGGCTAAAAAAGTAACGAGAATACCGTTCCTTCACCTTCTTTGCTATGCACCTGCACATTGCCTTTATGCAGCATCATGATTTGTTTGCATAAACTTAAACCAATACCGCTTCCGCTTTTTTTGGTGCTGAAAAAAGGTATAAATATTTTATCCAGCACCTCAGGAGGGATACCGCTGCCATTATCAGCTACTTTAATAATTACTTTTTGATTAAAACCTTTTGCTGCTGATAAGGTTATATGTGGTTCCTCTTTATCCTTTACCGCGTCTATGGCGTTAACCAACAGGTTAATAAGCACTTGTTCCACAAGATTGGTATCAGCTTCAACAGTAAGCTCAGTATCTTTTAATATTACATCTATATCAATATTCTTTTGTAAAAGCGTGGGCTGCATTAACTGGTAAAGATTCTCAAATAGATCTCTTACATATACTTTTGTAAGATTGAGGGTAGTTATTTTATTGAGGCTCCTGTATGTTTCTGCAAATTTCAACAACCCTTCGCTTCTTCTCTTTATAGTGATAATACCCAGCTCAAGATCTTCTACCGTACCTTCATTATCTTCAATATGTTTTGAAGCCAACTGAAGCCTGTTTTTCAGGGTATCGGCAAGGGAAGATATGGGGGCAACAGAGTTCATGATCTCATGCGTCATCACACTCAATAACCTTTGCCAGGCTTTTGATTCGTTCTCATCCAATGCATCATCTACATTCTGAAAAGCAACCAGTTTAAATATCCTGTTATCGGTTTGAAAAGCGGTTGCAGAGATCAGCACTTTGAAAATATTATTATCGCGGGTAACTGAAACCACTTTTGTTTCGCCGGACTTCAGGGTATTAATCTCATCAAATAATTTAGGGTCTCTTTTTCCGAGTGATGCAATACTTTTTAAATAGGGAATGCCCAGCATTTTTTTCAGCGATTCGTTCATCCAGCCTGTATCTCCACTTTCCCTGTCGTAGGATAATATGCCTGTATCTACCAGCTCCAGTATTTTTTGTACATACTGGTATTGCGTTTCTTTTTCTTTACTGATTACTTTGAAAGTAGTATTAATGTCATTAAACCCTTTGCGCAGTGGCTGCAATTCCAATGGGGCTTTCTTTACATCAAAGTACCGGGAAAAATCCCTGTAATGCACTGATTCTACAAATTGAGATACTTCATCCTGCGCTTTTTTCTGAAAACGAAAAAAATCGATCAGCTCAACTATAATTGCCGGTATACAAATAGTAAGGTATATATAATAGTTACTTCCTTTCACTAAAAAGAAAGCTGTTATGCACAGTGTAATAAACAACACCGTTACACGTACTACAATGCGCCATTCGTATTTGTTAAACATATGTTTAAGGTATAAGGTAAAAGGCGTAAGGTATAGGGCTGAAGGTCTTACACCTTATACCCTTAACCCTTAACCTCAGATATCATACTTACTCAATCTTCTGTACAGCGCCGTTCTTGTTAGTCCAAGTTCTTTTGCTGCTTTGGTAATATTTCCGTTATGCTTTTCAATCACCCGCAATATGGCGTTCTTTTCAATTGCACTCAAATTCAACTCATCCTGTTCTTCAGCCGGACTGCCGGTTGATTCTATAGGAGAGAATATAAGATCAGCGCCGGTAAGCTCATCCCCATCGGCCATTATTACTGCACGCTCAATAGTATATTGCAGTTCTCTTACATTACCAGGGTAATGATATTGCTTTAATTTTTCAATAGCTGATGCGCCTAATACCAACGATGGCTTTAAGTATTTTGAAGCATATATTTTTGAAAAATGCTTTGCGAGTATCACAATATCTTCCTGCCTTTTACGCAACGGGGGTACGGTTATTTCAACAGTATTGATGCGGTAAATAAGGTCTTTCCTGAACCTGTTTTCATTAGCAAGCTCGCTCAGCGGAACATTAGTAGCGCAAATCAACCTGATATCAACAGGAACAGGTTGATTTGTACCGAGACGGGTAACCTGCCTGTTCTGTAATACCGTTAAAAGTTTGGCCTGCTGTTGTAAAGAAATATTACCAATCTCATCTAAAAATAATGTACCGCCATTGGCTGCTTCAAACCTCCCGGCCCTGTCTTCCCTTGCATCTGTAAACGCTCCTTTTTTATGACCAAATAGTTCGCTTTCAAATAAAGTTTCTGTTAGTGCACCAACATCTACTTTTATAAAAGGTTTATTGGCACGGAGAGATAACTGGTGCATAGCTTTCGCGATCAGATCTTTGCCGGTTCCGTTTTCGCCCAATATTAAAATATTGGCGTCTGTTGGTGCTATTTTATTGATTTTGTGAAAAATATCCTGCATTACTTCAGCATTACCGAGTAATTCCGTTCCTATAATTGAATCTGAATTTTCTATTGCAGATTTAGGCTGATTGTTTCCTTTGTTCTTTAATGTTTCTTTAATAGTCGAAATCAATCTTTCATTATGCCAGGGTTTTACCATAAAATCTGCCGCGCCTTCTTTAAGAGAACGAACTGCCAGTTCAATATCCCCATAAGCGGTAATCATAATTACAGCAGCGTCAGAACCAAATTCTTTTATTTTCTTTAACCAGTACAAACCTTCATTGCCTGTATTTACAGAACTATTGAAGTTCATGTCAAGCATTATCAGATCGAAAGACTGTTTGGATAAAAGCCAACGCAGGTTTTCCGGGTTCTTTTCCGTAACCACTGTTGCGGCCTCTGTTTTTAATAAAAGCCTCACGGCGGTAAGCACATCCTGGTCATCATCTATTACCAGTATGGAGGCATGTTTTAAATTCATTTATGTTTTTTTAGATACAAGCTATTATCGCACTAATTTAAGATGAAAACAAACAATACCGGCAATTGATTGACAAACGGAAAAATCAAACGAGCTTCCATAAAAACTTTACTTTTGAATTGCATTTCATTGTCTACCCTCAAACGATTGCTATATGAACAACAACATCTCCAGGAAACAATTCTTGCAATACACAGCCTCAGCCGGGGCAGCTGCATTATTATCCTCACTTGAAGGCTTTGCTGCTGAAACGCGCCAACAAAAGCTCCGGGTAGCCATAATCGGTTGTGGCAGCGTCAGCAACCGGTATATTCCGCACCTGCAAAGTTCTTTACTTATTGAAATTGTTAGTCTCTGCGATATTAAACCGGAACGTGCCGAAGCCCAGAACAAACAATATAATGTTGGCGCTAAAACTTATCCTCATATAGACGCCATGCTGAAAGGCGCGCCGTTTGATATGATGGTAACCTTAACAGATATGCAGGAACATGGGCGGCTGAACAAACAGGCACTGCTTGCCGGTAGGCATGTATGGAGTGAAAAGCCGATGGCAAATACTTATGCCGAAGGAAAAGCATTGCTGGACCTGGCTAAACAAAAAAAGCTGCGGATATGGGGGGCGCCTGCAGTTGTAAACAGCCCGCAGTTTGCGTTTATGAATAAATGTATACAGGAAGGCAAGCTGGGTAAACTTGCCAGTGCACATGGGCAATACGGGCATACCGGTCCAACATGGTCGGCTTTCTTTTATGAAAAAGGGGGAGGCAGTATGCCCGACCTTGGTGTATATAATATGGCTACGCTTACTGCATTGCTTGGTCCTGCCAAAAGCGTAATGGCAATGCTTTCTATAGTGAAGCCGGAAAGAACGGTTGATGATAAGGGAACAGTAAAAGTGGAGGCGGAGGATAATGCGCATATATTAATGGATCATGGCAATGGCGTGATATCGCATGTGATGTGCGGTTTTAACTTTTTTGACCCGCATGGGCATGAAGCAGGCAATCAATCTTTACATAGTATACAAATTTTTGGAGATAAAGGAAACATGCGCCTGATTGGTTACGATTGGGAAACAAATGGTGTAATACTCGATGACTCATGGGACCAGGCGCCAAAATTATTGAGCACCGATAAGGGTGGTTATGTATGGCAGGAAGGCGCAACAAAAGTTGGTGAATCGCTCATCAACAAAACTGAGCCCGTTATAAATGTTGAGCATGCGCTACATGTGCTTGAGGTAATAGAAGCCGCAAGAAAATCGTCTGCTACAGGAATGAAGGTGGCGATGAAGAGTGGGTTTAAGTGGCCATTGATGTAGGCGAATGTTTGTGTTTCAGAGAACTTTGTCCTATCGGTATGTGTCTTCACATACCGAAACATATTCACCCCTTTATGCTGGTGTGTAAAGACACACCAGTAAGAAAAAACTGGTTATTGATCAGAGACAAAATCTTGGGAAAAGAAGTTATGGAGATATAGTATGTTTAACTTTTTGTACCCTTATATAATAAATTACAAATAGAATTTGTCCTAAAACAAATAATATCCAGGCTGCAGAAATAAAGTGCATTCTAAATGCTACAGCTTTTATCTGTTTGTCTTGGTTTGGTATTTGTAAATCCAAAAAAACGGTTGGAAACTTTATGTAAATTATTGTTGGTATTGTAAATAGGAAATGTATTGCAAATAAAATCCAACTTGTTTTATCTCCCTGTTTAGATAATAACCAATAACCTATTATTACAAAAAGTAAAACAATTATAACTATAAGTTCTCCAATAAAATACGCTGGAAAAATTGTGGTATGCCAACCTGGAACTATAGAAGTTGAAAAATCAAACGAAAAAGGGATCGTTATTAAAATTAGAACCAGGAAAGCAAGAAAAGGTGTATAAGGCTTTTTCATAAATGTTTGTCTTGCTGAAAAAATACCCTCTGAGTTTACCATTAAAAGCCATTTCTCAATTCAGAAACTGCAATTAAAAAAATTATCCTACTCCTCTCCCTTTCCCAATCCCAATTTCTCTACTGCAATTTGTGAAGCTACCTGGCTGGCGTCTTTTTTATTAAAGGCTTTTCCTTCTGCAAGTAATTCGCCATCAACCACGGCGCCTACGGTAAATAATCTTCTGCCGTTTTCAAACCTTTCGTCCAATGTTTCAAACTCCAGGTTTTTACCATTTTTATTTGCCCAGCCGTATAACTTGTTTTTGTGGTTTATTTCAAGCGTTTCGAGATTTTCAACAAACATGTGAGGAATGATGATCTGCTTTAATACCCATTGCTTGGTTTGGTTGAAGCCTTTGTCTACATATATTGCTCCCACGAGCGCCTCAAGCGTATTACCGAATATCTGGCTTACTTTAAGAGAGCCGTCGTTTTTATTATAGATGGTAATTTTCTTCAGCCCCATTTTCACCGCTATTTCATTCAGTGTTTGGCGGTTCACCATCTTGCTGCGCATTTCTGTAAGAAATCCTTCGCCTTTGTAGGGATAACGTTTGAAAAGATAATCTGCCACTATACCGCTCAATATGGCATCACCGAGATATTCAAGCCTTTCGTTGTTTTCATCGGTGCCTTCTTTAACAGAACGGTGGCTAAGGGCGGTTTTATAGAGTGAAATGGTACCTGGTGCAAATCCAAGCACATTGCACAGTTGTTTGTAAAAGGATCGGTTGGTTTTGTCAATCCCGAGATATTGAATGAAATACCTGACTAAAGCCAAATTTATTGTTTTAGGAGTAATATTGAGCAAATGTAAAACAACTCTTTAAGAGGCTGTTCAAATTTTTTATCCGGCATAATTTATAAACCATTAAGAAGTTAAGAGTAGTTAAGTTATTTCTTAATTGTCTTAATGCCTTAATAATTAAACCAACCTCACAGGATAGTTGTTTCATTTATAGTTAACGGTAAAATCAGGCAGAATATTTCTTAACGATGATAGAAGCATTATGACCACCAAAGCCGAAAGTATTGCTCAAAGCGGCACGCACGGTACGTTTTTGTGCTTTCCAGAATGTGAAATTCAGTTTTGGGTCAAGGTCCGGATCATCTGTAAAATGGTTGATGGTGGGCGGAACAATATCATCCCTAACCGCCATTACGCAGGCTATAGCTTCAATAACACCGGCAGCGCCAAGCAGGTGCCCGGTCATTGATTTGGTAGAGCTGATATTCAGGTTATAGGCATGCTCACCAAATACACTCTGGATAGCTTTCACTTCCGAAATATCACCCAGCGGTGTAGAAGTGCCGTGCACATTGATATAATCAATATCTTCAGGTTTCATACCGGCATCAGCCAATGTAACCGTCATTACATTTTTAGCACCAAGCCCTTCAGGATGCGGAGCCGTAATATGATGCGCATCTGCTGAAGCTCCTGCGCCGGCTATCTCACAAATAATATTTGCGCCCCTGCTTATAGCATGGTCAAGGCTTTCAAGCACCAAAATCCCCGCGCCTTCGCCTATTACAAAACCATCACGATCTTTATCAAACGGCCGTGATGCTGTTTTAGGATCGTCATTTCTTTCACTTAAAGCTTTCATGGCATTAAAGCCTCCAACGCCGGCTTCCCGTATCACACTTTCACTTCCTCCTGCTATTATTGCATCAGCCTTGTCCAGTCTTATCAGGTTAAAGGCATCCATTATAGCATGGGTAGATGAAGCGCATGCAGAAACAACAGCATAGTTAGGGCCACGGAAACCATGACGCATAGATATTTGCCCCGCAGCAATATCAAGTATCATTTTAGGAATAAAAAAGGGATTGAAACGCGGAGTGCCGTCACCAAGCGCAAACTCGGTTACCTCCTGCTGAAAGGTTATTAAACCTCCAATACCGCTCGAAAAAATAACACCAACACGGTCAGGATTAATATTTTCCTTCGTTATGCCGGCGCTTTTCACCGCTTCATCGCTGCAAACCAGCGCAGTTTGTGTAAAGCGGTCAATTTTTCTTGCCTCCTTTTTATCTAAAAAGCTGGTAGGGTCAAACTGCTTTAGTTCGCAGGCAAACCTTGTTTTGAATTTAGATGCATCGAATAACGTAATTGCATCAGCCCCGGACACACCATTAATGAGCCCCTGCCAGTATTCCGGCACAGAATTTCCCAATGGGGTTAAGGCACCAATGCCTGTTACAACAACTCGTTTTAAATCCATAAGCAAGTTTGCCCGCGATCAGCTAAAAGGAAAAAAATTACTTTGCATGCTCCTCGAGATAAGCGATAGACTGTCCAACTGTGGTGATGGTTTCAGCTTGCTCATCCGGAATGGAGATATTGAATTCTTTTTCGAATTCCATGATCAGTTCTACTGTGTCTAATGAATCAGCTCCGAGATCATTGGTGAAAGATGCCTCGGGAGTTACCTCAGCTTCATCAACACCTAATTTGTCAACAATAATCTTTTTAACTCTTGTTGCAATGTCAGACATGGTTGTAAAATTTGGTTAATACTGGGTGCAAAAATATAGTTTTTGGGATAAAAACAATATCTATTTGAAATTGTATTAAAAAGAGGTGCTTAATCCCATTTTCAGGTATGCATATCTATATTAATATAATACGGGTTTAAAACCGGATTTACCGTCAATTTTCGCATATTTTGTATATCCTTTTTTTGTATTTTTAAGTTTACCCCTGTAAAAAAAGCGCATGCCATTAAAGATTATAGATCATGATTCTGTGGAATACCAGCAAATGATTGATTTGCGGGATGAAATTTTGCGTAAGCCCCTGGGGCTTTACTTTGACCCGGAAGAATTAGACCGTGAGAAAGATGATATTTTAATCGGCGCTTTTGAAGAAGATAAGTTGATTGGCTGCTGCCTGATTACCCGTGCCGAAGGCAGTACCTGCCGGCTACGGCAGATGGCGGTAAGCAGCACCCTCCAGAAAAAAGGTATTGGCGCCTCTTTAATGACTTTTGCTGAAAATGTAGCCCGCGATAAAGGCTACGAAACTTTAATGATGCACGCCCGCACATCTGCCGTGGGATTTTATGAAAAATTCGGATACAAGGTACTGGGCGATGAATTTTACGAAGTAACCATCCCGCATTACACTATGTGCAAAAAGCTGAGGTAGGAGAAGGTGAAAGGTATAGGGCAGGGTGTCTTGTTTTTAATATTTTCTCAGGTTTGCTGTAATGATACTATCCTTTTGCCCGGCAGGCAATGCATGCCGGTAATTATATAATGCTCCTTCCCAATCGCCATACATAATATTGGGCAGCACAATAAATTTTGAACCGAACATAGCAGCATTATCCCTGGTTTGGTTATCTCTTTCATCCTGCGGCTTCTTATCAAACACAGAGCTGAAATCACTGAGGTTGTCTCCAAAAAGCATTACAATCTTATAATTGGCAGCAACCTTGTCGCGGCGGGGACCTTTGCCGGAACCAGCGGTTTTTAAAATGAGGTGATCGTTGGTCGCGTCCGGAAAATTCCAACGTTGCAGATCTTTTAAAGTTTGTTCCCGTTCTTCCTCCAGCCTGTTGGTAATATAAAATACACTTACACCTTTGCTTTTTGCATACTGAAAAAAACTCAAACCACCCGGCACCGTATCGCAATCCACACGTTTTGTCCATACTATCCAAGATGAATCACTATACTCCTCATTTTTTAAAGAACTATGCACCTGGTAAGGACTATTATCCAAAATCGTTTCATCAATATCTGTAACAAGTGCAAGCGGCTTATCCTGCGGTTCTTTTAAAATCATATCCAATTGCAGCCTGGCAGTATTATATGCCTGGAAACAAAGTGCCTTATACTCTGACGCTTTTTGCTGCCACACCGCACCCCACAATGGGCCTTGCGTAACCAATGAAGGACTGGTAATGTTTGTTGAGGTGCTACGCTGAACTTTACATGATATTACCAGCGCGGCAACACAGATGGCGATGCTATATTTTATACGCATATTTTATTACAATTAATTCATCAAATATCAGCTATTGTTTCTTTTCTACAATCCACCGGTTAAGCATATTTTGGGGCGCTTCAATAACTATTTTATAAAACGATGAAGGACTATTGCTTACATCAATAACCGCTTCCTGCTTTGCAAGCCGCACAGTGGCAACCAAACTGTATTCATCTTTCCCTCCCTCTTTAAAATGATTGGTAGTTGCGAGCCATATTTTCGCATTGCCTTTTTTAGCAACAGCTTTCCAGCTAACTTTTATTTTGCCATTTTCCAGCATAGCATTGGCAGTTGTAGCAGAAATAGTACCGGTAAGTGGAATGCCATCTACCTCCATCAGCCGCTCTTTAGGAATGGTTATATTTAAGAAGGAAGCAATAGATGGCATGATGTCAATCACACCGGGATTGCCTGTTTTAAAATAGCTGTTAAGCTGTTTTGCATTCGTTACAATCCAGGTTGCTCTTTCCCTGTCTGATTGTCCGCCATGATTTTTTCCGTTATCTGCGCTTCTGCCGTGGTCGGTAGTAATATATATTACCCAATTTTCTTTAAAATTTTTTTCACGGTATTGTATAGCCGACCATAATCTCCCCATCTGGTTATCCATCATTTCAACGGCTTTATAAAATTCAGGACTATCGCCATGCATATGCCCCATGTCATCCGTGTATTCAAGATATACCCATGAAAGATCAGGCGCTTCTTTCTTTATATATGCTGCCGCATTATCTGCTACTGCTTCATCTATGCGGTGCATAAAATCTCTTTTTTTATCGTGGGGATATTTTGCAGTGTCAAGTTCCAGGCCATCAAAATGATAATCAAGCTTTATGTTGCCTGTAGCTGCAAGGTTTTCACCAACAAGTTTTGTCCTGTTGTCTTCCCAGCTGGAAAACACGGCAGCTTTTTTTTGTGGGTATTGCTCTTTTAAGAAGCGGAAGATCGTCCAGTAATTGTAGTTGGGCACAGCAATATCATTATCCCATACATTATGCTTATTCACCCATGTGCCGGTAAGTAAACTATTATACCCAACAGCGGAGATTGTAGGCGTTTCAGAATATCCGCCTTTTTCTCCTCCCACATGTGCTTTTGTATATCCACCTGCTTTTGCTATAGCGTCAAGGCTGGGTGTATTTATCTTTTCAACAACATCTGCCGGAATACCATCTACAATTACAAATACAGCTTTTTTATTTTGGGCAAAAGTGAAAATGCTGATCAATAAAAAAACAAGTAATGGGAATATTGCTTTCATTGAGTTAAAAATTTTATATAGTATCATAAATGTGCAAATAAAATATATGCTAAAATAAGAACCGGGAAATCATTCATTTCCCGGTTTTATAAAATTATTGCCATCCGAACAATTGTTCAAGGGCAGGATTTAAAGTTACCTGGTTAAAGGGAATTGGACGATAATAATACTTAGGGTCTATAAACTGCCGGGGAGTTATTTCTGTAACGGTTGTGCCTCCTGCGGTACCGTTTTTAAGATATACTGTTACATCTTCCCCAAAACTGCCGGCTTTGTAATACACTAACTTTTCACCAAGCGAATTTGTCTCTTTAGCATCTTCATTAGGTATTGTTGCTCCTTTATCTATCAATTTAATATCAGGAATACCATCTCCTGTAAGATCAAAATTTCCTAACCCGGAAAAGTACATACCTTCTGGTATTTTCTCCAATTCTTTACCGGCTTCCCATCTCATCAAATCATCAAACCTGTACCCTTCCATAGCAAATTCTACTCTTTTTTCGCGGCGTATTTCTAAAATAACACCCTGGTTTGCTCCCGATACATTAGGATATTTTGCAGCCAGCACCGGATCCGGATTGCTGTTGACCCAAGCCAGATCAAGATGAGGAAGCGCTACCCTGTCGCGAAGCAGGTTTATACTTTCATCAAGATCGGATTGTGTAAGCGTTTCCAGTTCTGCTTTTGCTTCCGCATAAATAAGCAGCACCTCTGCGTAGCGATAAGCGGGAAAATCAACATCAGCAATTGTTTTATTGTCTGTGCTATTGATATACCCCTTCAATTGGTGATAACCAGTGAAATTTTTATTCAACCGTTGAATATATGGTTTGGGATTGGGAGCATTGGAAGCAAGAATAAAACCGGGATAAAACAATGTAGCTGATAGTCTTGGATCACGGTTTTGAAATTCCTGTACAAATCCAAAAGTTTGATAACCGGCTTGTGCGGTAAACCTGCTGCCATCTTTCATAAGGTACGTTTGCACAAGGTCTCGTGAAGGCGACATTTCATAATCTAATATATTCCAATTTCCTCCGCTGCGCTTCAGGTCCTGGTCGTAAATGCTTGCCAGTAATACTTCTTTATTACCTGCAAGGCTGGCGCTGGTAAACAATTCTCCATAAGAATCGTGCAGTATAAAGTTGCCGGAACTCATTATTTCTTTTGATACTTCTGCCGCCAATTGCAATAACCCGCCAGCAGTACTTTCAAGCCCAAGTTCATCGTGGTATTTTCTATATGTTCCCTCATACAGGGCTGTTCTTGCCTGCAGGAGTTTCATCACCCATACATTGGGCGTTCCTGTTGGTACATCTTCTCTCACTTTATCTGCAGCAAATGCCAGGTCAGCCATCACACTATCCATTACCAATGCACGGGGGTCGCGGGGTTTATATAAATCACTTGTATCAGATGGGTTAAGCGCTTTGGAATACCAGGGAACATCTGAGTAACGTTTTACCATATTTGTATAAAACAACGCACGATAATATCTCGCCAACCCGGCATAATGATTTTTCACTTCTTCAGAAACATCGGCTTTGCCATAATTGTCCAGGAAATAATTAATATTTCTCAGTCTGCCCCATGACCATCCTGATGTAATATTCTGGGAACTTGGATTACCTGTCATGATAGATTTAATTTCTACCGCACCTGTTGTGGCTTTATCGTCCGTATCCTGGTCTGACAAATAATTGTCCCTGCCCGGTATGGTTAAAAGCCCATTAATGTAAAGAGAAAGATCTTCTTCGGATTTAAAAAAAAGATCAGGTGGTACCGATGTTTGCGGATACCTGTCCATAAAATCCTTTTTGCAGGAAACCAGCAGCAGTATGCAGGTTATTATAATATTTATGTTGATAAACTTTTTCATTTGTACATTTTTTCTGTTAACAATATTGCACTTTCCTATCAGAAATCGAGATTGATACCAAAAGCATATTTACGCTGGTATGGATAAGCCCAGCCCCATCCATCTGCCACAGCTTCGGGATCAATATATTTTTTGATAGCAGAAAATTCATACAGGTTTTCCCCGGTAAAAAATACCCTCAGCCTACTTACTTTAAATCTTTTGGTAACAGCATTTGGAATAGTATACCCAAGCGTTACATTCTTAATGCGCAGATAAGATGCATTTAAAAGATATTTTGTTTGCGGAATATCCAGGCCAGCGCCGTAATTAGCATCAGCAAGCCAGGATTGCAATACAGGGAAATAGGAATTTTTATTTTCATCTGCCAGTCCGGCCGCTATATACGATGCGGAATGCCTGTCTCTTTCTGCGCCGGTTTCAGAAGCGCCACGGTAGTAATCAAGATTCCATTCATAAATACCGGCATAAGGTTGCTGGTAAGGCCCCCAGAAAAGATAGTGACGGGGATAAAAATCCTGCTTACCAACACCTTGTAAAAACACAGAGAGATCAAAATTATTCCAGTCAAAATCGAGGTTAATGCCAAAGCGGTATCGCGGGCTGGTATTGCCTATGATCTTTAAGTCTTTGGGGTCGGTTACCGTATTTCCCTTTTCAATTACCCCATCTTTGTTCTGGTCAATATATTTGGGCCAACCAGGCACTATATCCAATGCACCCCATGGTACAATAGCAGATTCGTCCAGCGCATCAATCTCTTCCTGGCTTGAGAAGTATCCATCATTTTCCAATCCCCAAATTTCGCCAATTTCCTGCCCTACTCTATAGCTTGACAACAACAACTGATCGTTTCTATACTTTGTAATTTTAGACTTTGAATCAGATACAAACACTTTTACGCCAAATGAAAATGGCTTGGCAGCGATATCGAAATTATCGCGATAACCTACAGTTAATTCCCATCCTTTGGTAGACAGGTCAGCAACATTTTGTGTTGGCGCCGAAGTGCCTAATACACCAGGCAACTCCTGCACCGGGCCAAGCATGCCAATCGTTTTGCGCACAAAGTAATCAAAGCCTGCCTGTACTTTATTGTTAAACAATCCTATATCTGCACCCACGTTAAAGGTGGTTACCTTCTCCCAGGTATACGTATCAGGATCAACGCTCAATGGCGGAGCGCCAGTAATAATAGTGGGCATTGCGTTGTTGATAAGATAGGAGGAAATGCCGGTTGGTAAGGTTTGTATGTAGCCGAAGTTACTTACGCTCTGATTACCCAGGTCGCCATAAGAAATACGAAACTTCAATGAAGAGATCTTATCCTGCAGGGGTTTGAAGAAATTTTCTTCGCTGGCAATCCACGCCGCGGAAACAGATGGGAAAAAGCCCCAGCGCCTCTGCCTCGGGAATCTTGATGATCCGTCGTAGCGCCCGTTTCCTTCAATGATATAACGATTCTTAAAAGTATAATTCAATCTTCCAAAAACACTTTGCAGCGCGTAAGTGCTGTAATCTGCATCAAGGAGAGGGTTTTCTCCTGTAGTTAAAAATATGTAGGGTAGCGAAGAAGATATAAGCCTGTCACGACTTACCTGCTCATAAGACCACACATATTCTTCCTGGTTATAACCTGCCAGTATTTTGAATGAATGATCATTGGCAACAGTTTTATTGTAGGTTGCAAACAAATCATATACATCATGCTTTACAATTCCGTTGGTTGCAGATACTGAACCGCTGCCACCTTCTTCGCGTATATCATCGGGGCCATACCCGATTTTATATTTGCGATAGTCAACATTATATTTCCATATCTCTCTTTTAAAGCTCGCACTTCCTGTTACCTGCAGATCATTATTCAAAAAGCTCGCTGTTCCGCGTATGATATTCTGAAACCCGAATCTTGTCTGATCATTACGTCCTCCATCTGTTAACTGAGCGCCTAATCTTCCGGCACCTGTGTTAGCCCAGGTTCCATCAGGGTTTTTAGCTACCTGGGTGGGTTGCAGATAATACAGGTCAGTAATATTATAAGTGGGTGCATCTGTAATTGTTTGATAGATGTTGAGGTTGTTTTCAATCTTAAACCAGGTAAGTGGGGTGAAATTTACTTTAGCGCGTAATCCATAACGGTTCCAGTCATCTTTCGCTAATTTATTCAAACCATTCTCTTTTGTCCAGTCTGCAGAAAGCAGGTAACCAAATGGTTTGCCTTTTCCTATTTCAGCGCCCCCGCTGAATGATATGCTGTGATTTTGCGAAGCACTGGCTTTATTAAAAAAATAATCGTTCCAGTTATTGTTGCCCATATAAGTCCACTTGGTAGGATCATTTGGATCAACCCTTGTATCTTCAATAGATGGATTTTCGGAACGTTCCTTAGCCCATTGATATTGATAGTCGGAATAGTTAACATAATCCCACGGCGTATTATCTGTAGCTGTTTCCAGCACTCTAGAATAAATATAGGGATCGGTGATCTGGTTAGGTAATACAGTGCGTTTTGACCAGGAAAAGTAGTTATTATAACTCACTCTTTGTTTACCACCGCTTGCGCCGACTTTAGTAGTAATTAATACAACACCAAAAGCAGCCCTTGCTCCGTAAATAGCAGCGGAAGCCGCATCTCTCAATACCGACATAGATCCGATATCCTGTGGGTTTAAACGAAGAATATCATCAACCGTAGAAGCGATACCATCAATAATGATCAATGGAGGTGAGCCCCCGCCTGTTAGCGTAGTTATACCACGGATATTAATAGCCGGAGTGGCGCCGGGACGTCCGCCGGGGTAGGTAATATTCAATCCAGGGCTGATACCCTGTAATCCCTGGAAAAGGTTAGCGATGGGCCTTTCCGCCAGCTTTTTGCCGGAGATCTGGTCTACCGCTCCTGTTACATTTATTTTTTTCTCAGATCCGTACCCTACTACTACAACCTCGTTCAAAGAATTTTCTGCAGCGTTGAGTGTTATATTAACGGATGTTCTTCCTTCAACGGGCACCTCCTGTGTTTCATGACCAATGAAAGAAAAAATCAAAACAGCATTTTCAGGCACTTTAATCTCAAATTTTCCGTCCACATCTGTAGTTACTACAACATTGGTGTTTTTTAACTGAACAGTTACGCCCGGCAAAGGTTCATTTAAAGTATTTATTACGGTACCGGTTACTGTTACATCTTTTTTTTCAGTGCCTTTCGGCGCTATAACAATGAGTTTGTCAGACAGCATCCTGAAGCCAAGGTTGGTTTCATCCAGGATACTTGTAAGAATCTCATTAATGGAAGCTCCTGAAGCGGATACTGTTACCCTGCGGTTAAAGGGAATATTATCATCATTATATACAAAACGGTATTGGGATTGTTTTTCAATGGCGGCAAATGCCTTTTCAAGACTAACCCGGGATAGGGTAATGGTGATTTTTTGAGAATGTACTTTTGCACTAACATGCAAACAGCATACAAATAAAAAAAGCGCAGTCAGTTTCATAAACAGGATCACTTTTCTTAGTTCCCTGCACGGGCGGGAACAGTTAAGCCGTAGTAATTTTTGCATTACCTTTGATTTGTTGGTTGATTGAATATTTGTTTAAATCGCATTTTTGGACAACATATCTCCTTCACCATCATCATACGGGGAATGCGCCAACATTTCCCGTTTTTGTTTATGGAGATATATGCTGTTTTTTATCAGGTAGTATTATCAGTTTGAATCATGCAGTTTAGTTTGGTTATTATTTCGACTTTAGAGCTTGATCAATAAATTATAATGGCACCTGTAGTATCCTTTTTGTAAGAAAACGTTGATGCGCCGGTTTCCATGAACGCCTTTAATATTTCATCAAGATTTTCTCCGTCAAAAGTTCCGCTCAGGTTCAGTTTCTTCCTGTTTTCATTTTTGAAATCTATCTCCACTGCAAACCATTTTTCAAGCACCAATGCAATTTGCTTAAATGATTTATTTTTAAATACCAGTTTATTATCAACCCAGGCTGTTTCAGCAACGGTGTTAAACCTGTCGGTGGTAACCAAAGATTTCTTCACCTCCACTACTGAAGGTGTGACACCTGTATTGGCAGCAGTTTCACCAGGTTCAGCTATTGCAGGCAACGCGGATACAACTAATTTTTCGTTGGGACGAAGTAATACTTTATTATTTTTCCTGGCATTAAGTTCCACTTCAACAGATCCCCTGATGAGCGATGCGGAAGCGCTATCCTCATCATTGTAAGCTCGTATATTAAAAGCAGTGCCTAATACTTTTACCGTAAAGGTTTTTGTATGCACGAGAAAAGGTTGTTGTTTATTTTCGGTAACATCAAAAAAAGCCTCCCCTTCCAATGTAACCTCACGCAACAGCCCGGAAAACTGTTTGGGATAATCCAGTGTACTACCTCCATTCAGCCAAACTTTGGTACCGTCCGGCAAAATCAATTGCGACTTTGATCCATATTGTGTAACCAGTTGTTGTAAGTCCTCAACTTTAGCTGGCGGTTTTAGTTGGTTATTCCATTTAAACCATATTAAAGCCACCAAAATGCAGGCTGCTGCAACAAATACATATCGCCATAATATTATCATGCCTTTGCGTTGCAGGTTTTCCCGGGTATTGTTTTCATATTCCGGAATCGTATCGTCATTTATCGCCTTTTGCATACGCAGTTGGTGTTTATTGAAAGCATCATCTGCGTCTTTTGAACTGAACTTCTTGTAGCCATCATGCCATTGCTGACTCAAAACTTCCTGTGCATATAATGCATCAGGATTTGCCTGCAATAGCGTAATCAATTCTTTATTTTCCGCTGCTGTTATTTCGTTTGCCATTTTCCTGGCAAGCAAATACCATAGCCTGTCGTTTTCTTTTTGATTAATATCCATGCAATGTTAAGGACAGTATCTGCAGCAAAAATTCCCTAAAACAAATCAATATTTTTTTCAGGAAATTTTAAGATAGTCATTTACGAGATGGGTGGGAGTATATAGCCTGATGGCATGAGAAAGTTTTTTTACTGCGATAGCTAATTGTGCATCAACTGTTTTAGACGAAATGTCCAAAAGCTCCGCTACTTCTTTATAACTTAATCCGTCTATTTTTATCAACCTGAAAATCATCTGGCAGCGCCCCGGAAGTTCGCGTATTGCTTTTTCAATTATAATTGCCACCTCTCTTGAAATCAACCGTTCTTCAATATCCGGTATCACAGATAATGCATCCTTATCAAGTGTGTCAAAATCAATATACCGGGCTTTGTTCCGGGGTAGCGCATTTAAAGAAAAATTCCGTACACATACATAGAGGTATACCACAGGATTCTCTACATGCACAAATTGTTCTCTTTTACACCAAAGCATGATAAATACATCCGAAACAATTTCTTCTGCCGACTGAAATGACCCAACTATTGATGCGGAAAAATGAGCAAGACGGGCATAGAGTATTTTGTAAAGCTGCTCATACGCCTTCACATTGCTATTGGAGCAAACATCAAAAAATAAAGAGGGAATGATCTCATTATTTCTCATACAGCAAATGTAATAAAAACCGATACCGGCAAGTGTTATGAAAGTATTACCATATTTACATACTACCAAAAAAAGCTTCGCAAACGTTTGAGCATCTTAAGTATATATAAGAGAAATATTGCAGCAATCTGGTATCATGTTAACTAAAGAATGTCGGCACGTCGTCAATAAACTTGAGATTAGCGTTCATGTTTCATATTTCACGTTTGACATAACATTAGCAGTGCCGCGATTCATAATCTTACAAAATCCACAAGCAAATCTTGTCTGATTATAAAAATATAATTGCACTAAAATACTGTGGAATTCTTTGCTGCAGCCATCTCAGATAAAAACATTGTTTATGGAAAAGAATAAAATTTTGCAGGCAAGTCTGCTCGATATTGTATTTGATAACCGCAACAAAGTATATGGCGCATACGAATTGCGGAGCAGGTATTCAAACCGCTTATTAAAAGCATTATTAAGCACAGGCGCCCTGGCATTGGTTGTTTTGCTGGCTTCTTTTGCAGGATCAAAATTTAAAAGTGAAAGAACTGCTACAGGCTTCGAAAAGAATAGTGTTATATTAATTGATCCTCCTAAAAATGACCCTGTTGTTGAACCGCCTCCTCCACCGCCTCCGGTACAACCAGTAGAGCAACCTCAGATAGAAATGTCCCGCTTAACATCTTCAATTAAAATGGTTGAAGAACTTAAACCTGAAGAGGTGATAAAGGATATTGATGACATGATGGATACTAAGATCAGTACAATAAACCAGGCAGGAGATAAAACTTCAGATATTGTATCTCCACCAATGGAAGACGATCATACCGGAGTTATTATTGGTCCTCAAAAAGAAGAAAAAGATGAAACCCTAATTACTGTTCAGATACAAGCCAAATTTCCCGGTGGCGATGAAGCATGGAGAAAATACATTTCAAGAGAAATAGAACGGCACACCGATGAATTACAGGAAGATGGAAAAGCCGGTACCTGTATAGTACAATTCATTGTAGATAAAGAAGGTAAAATAAGTGATGTAGAGGCGCTGACAATGAAAGGCACCAAACTTGCCGAGCTCTGTGTAAATGCTATTCGCAAAGGTCCGGATTGGACCCCTGCCGAAAATAATGGTATGAAAGTAAAAGCCTGGAGAAAACAACCCGTTACATTCAGGATAAGCGAATAGCAAGAGATTGCGCATAACCTGAAGCTGTATAAATCCTGGTATATCTGAAAAGATTTTACCGGGATTTATTTATTGTATCTGGTGTAGAAGACTTAATTACCAGGCTCCAAATATTCGATGAATGATCGGCAACTTTACAATCCCACACTTATCCTTAGATTTTTCTAAAAACGAAATCCCTGTCTATCTTTCAAATATTCAATTGATATTTTTATATTTGATCTCCTTTGATAAATCATCAACCCTGTTCCCCTGTAATAAAGTATAATTAAGCACTTAAATAATGTAATTATGAAGCCTTCTATTGTTTGCGCAGCACTTTTCAGTTTTATTTTATTGTATGGCTCTGCTCAGTCACAGCAAAGCCAGTTGGTACAAAAATGGGCAACCGATACCGTTTTAAAAGTACCTGAATCTGTTTACTTTGATGCTAAGAATAAAGTATTGTATGTAGCCAATATTGATGGCCAGCCCTGGGAAAAAGATGGGAAAGGATCAATTGGAAAAGTCGGACTAGACGGAAAGATAATAGCTACAGAATGGGTAACCGGGTTAAATGCGCCTAAAGGAATGGGAGTGCATAATGGTAAATTATATGTTGCTGACGTTGATGGCATAGCTGTGATTGATATAAGCCAGGGAAAGATTACAAACAGGATCAGCTTTGATGGTGCTGAAGGATTAAATGATATCAGCGTTGACGGGAAAGGTGTAATCTATGTGTCCGATTCAAAAACAAAAAAGATACACCGTGTTGAAAATGGCAAAGCAACCGTATTTCTCGAAAACTTAAACGGGCCTAATGGTGTGCTTTGGAATAAGAGTAACCTGTATATTACCGATGCAGGCGGACTTTACAAAGTAGAATCAAACAAATCACTAACCAAATTAGCTGATGGTATGGAAGGCGGCACCGATGGCATTGAAGCTGTTGGAGATGGAAGCTTTATTGTTTCATGCTGGGCAGGTGCTGTTTGGCGTGTTCGTCCCGGCAGCAAAGAACCATTGCTTGACACACGCGAACAAAAAATTAATTCTGCAGATATTGGCTATGATCCTGCTACAAAAACAGTATATGTGCCTACTTTCTGGAAGAACGGTATTGTAGCCTATACACTTCAATAAATCTTTTGTCGCAGATAACTAATCAGTTATCGAAAGATATAAGCCGGTAATCGAATAAAGTTCGATTGCCGGTTTTTATTTACCAGTTTTACATCGACAAAAGCGCAAGCAGTAGTCAAAATTGATAGGTAATTTTAAATCCAGTATCCGGAAAACAAGAGGGATTACACCTTCGCTGACCATGTTATTCAGGAATTCAAACCAATATGAAAATATTGGCAATAACGTCAACCTTTCGGTTGACGTTATTGTTTTGGTAAGATTGTAAATATAGGTGAGAAGACGTGAGAGGTGAGAAGATAAACATGAGAAGGTTTCAGGCACAAGAGGTTCCTGTCTTTTGTCTCTCGTATCGCTATTCATTATTCACCATTGCCTATTCATTATACTTCAAACACCCTTCCTTCAGCTATCGCAAAAATTTTATCAGCTGTATTCCTCCTCACATTTATCATGCCGGTAAACTTACTGAATGCCGGAAGAGTGCAACAAGTTTGCTCAAAATGAAAACAGGGCAAATGCAAAGCCTGCTTTGCTATTCCTCCTATCCGGATGCCTGGATGAATATGCCCGCAAAAAAAATATTTACCGGGAAAATCTTCAGTACCATCTGCAATATCATGTAAAAAAACAAAGTCCCTGATCAGCAATTGATGGTCATGTACTTTTATCGAGACTTTTTGATACCAATCTTTATGCAGTATGTCATGATTTCCTTTTACAAGATGTACCTCCACTAATGGCAAATCATTACGCCACCTTTCAAACAACGCATGTTCAATATTTGATTTACTGTGAAACATATCACCAACCACAATTAACTGCAACGGTTTAAAAAATTGTATCAGTGTAATCAGTCGCTGAAGATCTTCTTTATATACTGTTTGAGGTACGCCGATGCCGGCTTTTCTGAAATGACCTGTTTTTCCAAAATGCAGATCAGCGAGGATCAACGCATGCTCTTCCTCCCAAAAAATTGCCCTGTGGCCGGAAAGCCATAGTGTTTGATTGTGTATGATATGTTTTATGGGTGGATGCATTGTGAGGTATCAGCTTTCAGGTGTAAGCTTTCAGGTATCAGCTATCGGCTTCGGGCAGTGAATTTTGGGCTATCGGCAGTAAACCTTATAGGTTTTATAACGGCTGACGGCTGATACCTGAAAGCTGATAGCTGCTAGCCATCTACAAAAAATATTTTTCTGCTACTGCAATTGATTCCGGCTTGCCTACGTCAACCAAAATATCATTAGAATGATCGTAACCAATAATAGCATGGTCTTTACAAAGCCGGAGATAAAGATCTACCATTGAAAATTTTCCTGTTTCAGTGATCAATGAAAAAATGTTTTGATCAATAATATGAATACCGCTGAATGCCATTGGTATATTCAGCGGAGAAATTACAGCAATTCTCTCCTCTCCTGTTTTATTATTCTGCCATCCGCATAAGCGGTGGTGTTCATCAAACAAAAAACATCTCGACGAAGAACGGTTGGTTACCGCAAGCGTAGCCAGCGGATTATGCTGCAAATGAAATGCCAGCATGGCTGCAATATCCAGGTTAGTAAGAATGTCTGCGTTAATCACTAAAAATCGCTTTGCATTTTTTAAAAGCGGCCCGGCATACTTCAATCCGCCACCAGTTTCCAGCGCTTCTTCTTTTTCGTGAGATACCTGTATCGTGCAACCAAAGTTATTATGCTTCTCCAGGAAAAAAATAACCTGTTCAGCAAAATGATGAACATTTATTACGATCTTATTAATACCAAAACCTTTCAGGTATTCGATATTGCGCTGCAATAGCGGTTTGCCGTTTACAATCGCCAGCGCTTTGGGATGATGGTCAGTCCATGGTTTAAGCCTTGTGCCTAAGCCTGCAGCGAATATCATAGCAGTGTTCAACTCACCCTCAATCATTTCTTTTTTATTATCCATTCACCCAGTTTTTAGCTTCCTGTTCCAAATGATGCAATTCAACCTTAACACCAAATTTTTCTTTAAGATGCCTGGCAAGGTTATCAGCCGCAAAAACACTGCGGTGCTGCCCGCCTGTGCAACCAAAATTTACCGACAGGCTTTTAAAGCCCCGTTTTATATAATCTGCCACAGATATATCTACTATACCAAATACATATTGCAAAAAAGAAGGCATCTCACTTTTATGCAATAAAAACTCCTGCACTTCTTTATCACGACCGGTTAGTTTTTTATATGCTTCAAATCTGCCGGGGTTGAAAATTCCCCTGCAATCAAAAACAAATCCTCCACCATTGTCTCCTGTATCTTCGGGTATACCTTTACGATAGGAGAAGCTATTAATGTTTACTGTTAAAGGGCAATCCGCGCCGGCCATCGGCGTTTCATATCTTTTAATAATGTCATCATCCACAATTGCCCATAATACTTTTTGCAGTTCCGGTAAACGGATGGGTATTTTTTTATTTTGCATAAACCATTTCAGTTGCTTTAACCCTGAAGGTATGCTGGTAATAAAGGTTTGCTTTCTTTCAAAAAGCCCGCGAAAGCCATAAGCACCCAGGGTTTGCAGCATGCGTATCAGCACAAAGCCATCATAGCTGTCTAAAAAATCCTGGCGGTTCAGCTTGTGGTTAAGCAAGGTATTTACCTCATCAAAATAATAGTTCACCAGTTCATCTTTCCATTCGTGCGGCAAAGCAGCTCTTGATTGCCATAGCATTGAAGCCACATCATATTGCAATGCGCCCTGCATGCCGCCCTGGTAGTCTATAAAATACACTTCTTCATCTTTCACCATTACATTCCTGCTCTGGCAATCCCTGTGCATAAAATATTTCGCGTCTTCCTGCATCAGGTAACTGCTCAGTATCTCAAAATCATTCAGTAATAAATTTTTATCGTAAGGCAGGTCAAGCGCTCTTACAAAGTAGTATAGAAAATACAGGAGGTCGGAATATATAGCCTGCTTATCGAACGAACGCGTGGCAATACAATTGCTATAATCCAATCCCTTACCGCCTTGTATCTGTAGCTTAGCCAGGGCAATAAAAGATTTTTTATATAAAGACTTTACATGTTCGGAATAACCTTCTTTGCGTAAAATATCATAGAGAGAGATGTCTCCAAAATCGGTTTGAACATATTGTGTTTTATCGGTATCCTCAAAAAGTATTTGCGGAACGGCAAGGTTGTTTTTGAAAAAGTGTTTTGAAAATTCTATAAAAGCATTATTCTCTACAATATTATTGGGGTTATAGGTAATGATATATGAACCACCCTCAGCTTTTGCACGAAAGTATTGCCGGTTGCTCCCGGCTTGTCTCAGGGTATATATTTCATCCGGCTTTTCGTTTTTCCAGCTTTCGAAAAAGTGCGTTACTTTTTCAAGAACATCTGCCATAATAAAATTTTAGTGGGCAAAGATAAGGAGGGAGGGGGATATAGTGGCAGAAGAGAGGTGAAGGGGCATAAGGTGGAGGGTATAGGGTTCCGTGTGCTATTACATTTGTCATTCTAAACCTATAAGGTTTACCGGGCGGCATTGCAGCGCTGCAAACCTTATAGGTTTTACAACCACTTGCCAACTGCGGGAACGGCTTCATCCGCCGCAACATGCATTCAATTCGTATCTTCATGCTGGCGGGTTCGCAGTGACGTGCGAGAGTGTTTTGGTTTTGCAACCAGCTCTGTAAACAAAGTATTTTTCTTTCCAAGTCCAAAAGTCTTTGTGAGGCACTTTAATGTCATCCTTATATTTCTCCTGAATCAGGTTTGGTACTCGATATGATGTCTTCAGCAATTTCCTGCAAAAAATAAGAAATTTTAGAAATTTCATCCAAAGGAGATGTTTTATAAAATGTACTTTTAATGTATGCTCCAATTCTTTAAAAAAATAATTGAATTTTTAAGTACCCATAATATCCCTTATATGCTTTCGGGCAGTGTAGCTATGAGTTTATACGTTATCCCCAGGGCAACGCGTGATTTTGATATTATTGTTCACCTCAAGGAGGAAGATATCCCCGCCCTCCTTGCTTATTTCAATGAAGGGTTTTATTGTGATGAAGATGCGGTAAGAGAAGCTGTAAAAAGAAAAAGCATGTTCAATATCATTGATCACAATTCCAGCTTTAAGGTTGATTTTGTGATACTGAAAGATGAGCCTTACCGCTTAACAGAATTTGACCGGCGGCGAAAAACTGATTTTTTTGATACGCCGATTTATGTAGTTACACCAGAGGATCTGCTGATCTCCAAACTTGTATGGATACAACAACTGCAATCTTCCCTGCAAAAAGAGGATATTTATGCTTTAAAACAAATATCATCTCTCGACTGGGCGTATATAGATTTTTGGATAAACCGGTTAAAATTGAATACTTTCGGGCTACTGGATCATGAATGATACACCTGAACATATTAAAGCATTGCAATTGAAAATCTGGCTTTCCAAACCCCCGGAAGAGCGGTTAAAGCAATTTATGACAGATAATGATGCACTTATGCAATTCTGGAAAAATGCAAAAGATCACTTGCAGGAAGTTCACCACGAAACAAAACCTTTCTTCGGGGAAGATTGCGAAAGTTGTGATAAGTAAAAGTGTTAAGTGTTTCACCCGGCACTCTATGCTTTAAGGTGAAAGACGTAAGATGAAAGGCAGAGGGGATAAACGAAAAAAGCGTAAGGCGTGGTAAAATCCGCACCTTACGCTTTAACCCTTTCACCCTCCACCTTACACTCTACACCTTAATTTAGTACCCGTCATTCTGTTTCACATTACCCAAACTTCTGTCTATCTGGTTTTGAGGTATTGGGAAATAATCATTGCGTGCAGCAACAGTAATTCCACCATACGTTGAAAGATAAGCACCTTCAAAAGCCGAATAGCTTTCTTTAACCTGTTTAAGTATTCCCCAGCGTACAAGATCGTAATACCTGTGCCCTTCCAAAGCCAGCTCTAACCTGCGTTCAAACTGAACGGCTTTCCATGCGAATGCTTCATCAGGGAAAGAAGCATATTGGCCAATTTGATAATTGGCGGCTTCATTGCCATAAGCTGTTTTCTTGTGCGCTAATTTCGAAGCTCTTTCGCGAACTTTATTCACTAATTTTCTTGCTTCATCTAAATCACCAGCTTTAATATAACATTCAGCAGCCATCAGGTAGATATCTGCCAGGCGTATCACATTTACGTTTAACCCTGTAACATATTCAGATCCTGCTAAAGTATTTCCACCGAATGTAGATTTATTGATCGTGTGTTTTTGAGCAAGGAACGGACCGCCATATGCCGGATCCCTGATCCATCCATCACCGGGCATTACTCCCCAATCTCTGAACATAACCCCTCTTCTTGCAACCGTGTAATCAATACGAGGGTCAAAGCGTATTGTAGTATCAAGCTTATAGCTTGATTTATCACCAGGCGACTGCAGGTCTGAAATATAAGGATTGGTTCTGTAAGAATTGTCAAGCAGCGGCAAACCGTTGGCATCTACCTTATATGAATTTACCAGGTCAATAGTTGGCTGGTAAAATCCACAGCAGGTTACCGGAGCACTTCCATAATAGCCGCCCAGCATATCGCCTACATTGGCATTATCACTAACAGAGCCGATTATAGCATGCTGAACCGAGAATATTGCTTCCGGCCCATTTTCAGTTTCAATCTGGAAATTGTTTTCGAATGGCATGGTAACCAGGTCGGCAGCCCCGCTGATTATTGACTGGAATAATGGAAGCGCCTCTGAATGTTTGTTCTGGTACAATAATACCTTGGCAAGGTATGCCTGTGCAATGGTTTTATTTATTCTGCCTACTTCACCTTTGGGCTTGGCAACAGGCAGGTTTGCAATTGCATGTTCCAGGTCAGCCTGAATTTGAGGATACACATCAGTATCATTTGGCTTAACTGCCGCGTCAGGTGTAGAAGTGTTTTCATCAATATAAGGTACTTTTACAAACACACGCCTTAACAGGAAATAATAGTGCGCTCTCAGAAATCTTGCTTCTGCTTGAATTTCTTTAGCCCGGTTGTCATCAAACTTTAAACCATCACCACCTTGTAAGGTTGCCAGAGCTCTTAACACACTATTACAGCTTAACACACCTTCATAACATCTGCTCCAAAGTGTTTCCAGGTTATCGTTGGTACTGTTGGGAACCATTTTTTCCATATCGGTCATAGTCGTGATGTCAGTAGCAATACTGCCCTTATGCGCATTATCTGCAACTACGTCACCAAACAACCACTGGCTTGGAGCAGAAGCGTAGTTGCCCCAGGTGCCAGATCTGTTTCCGTTAAGCATACCGTAAGCGCCTATTAATAATTGCTCAACACCATCTGTAGAATTTAACTGGCTTGCCGCCAACTGTCCCTGTGGTGTAAGCTCCAGGAAGCTTTGTTTACAGGAATATATTCCCCCTGTAAGAAAGACAGCTATTGCTATAATAAAAATTTTAAACTTATTCATATTTCAAATCTTTTAGTATTTACAAATACACGTTCAGGTATTCATTAGAATGTTACAGAAGCTCCGATCAAATACTGACGTGAAACAGGATAGATACCGCTATCCACACCAGGTGCAGAGAAAGTACTGCTCATCTGGCTAACTTCCGGATCCATGCCCGTATATTTTGTGATAGTGAACAGGTTCGTTGCGCTCACATAAGCTCTTAAATTCTTAATGTGCTTGCCCAATATCTTTTCACCGAAATTATACCCGATCTGGAGGTTTCTCATCCTGAAGAAACTGCCGTCAAGCACATAATATGAGCTTGAGTTCATTTCATAACCTTTACGGTCAGCATAAGGAGACGGGATCTTGCTGTCTTTGTTGGTAGGGCTCCAGGCATCCAATAACCTTGTTGAAATAGCTCCTCCAAATAATCCAAAATCAGTGAACTGGCGGGTTACTTCATACAGGTCATTACCTTGCGAACCGTTAAAAAACATTACCACATCGAAATTCTTAAATGTAGCATTCAGGCTGAATGAATAAATAAAGTCCGGGTGAGGATTGCCGATAATAGTACGATCCAATGTATTAACCACTCCGTCTGGTTTACCATCGGGTCCTGAAACATCTGCGTATTTTGGTCCTCCAACCCTGGCATTTTCATACCCTGCGGCAGCTTCAGCTTCATCCTGGTATACGCCAATCATTTTGTAACCATAAAAGGCACCGAAAACTTCTCCGGGCTTCAATATGGATACCTGCAGGTTTCTGTATCCTAAGTATGGCTGCTCGGGAATAGAGGGAGCAAGGTAAGTAACCTTGTTTATGTTTTTAGAGAAATTAACACCGAAGTCTAATGTAAAATTGCTGGCATTAGGCTTAAAGTAATGATAGTTTAAGCCAATTTCAACGCCCTTGTTATTCATAGTGCCGATATTAACAAAGGGAGAGCTGCCCTGTCCAACTGCAGCAGCAGGAAGAGGCACCGGGTAAAGCATATCTTTGGTATCACGGTTATACCATTCAATGCTACCATCAACAACATTATTAAACAAGCTGAAATCTAAACCGATATTTAATGAGCTCAATTCCTCCCATTTAATCGCCGGGTTGTCATAGTTACTTTGCCATACGCCAGACACTACAGAACCGGTAATCGGGTAGTAGGAAGCTGCCTGAGAAGAGCTGTAGCGGGGCAGATAATTGAATGCCGGAATACGCTGATTACCGGTAATACCATAACCCGCCCTTATTTTAAGGTCGTTGATCCAGCTTACACCTTCCATAAAGCTTTCGCCGGATATACGCCATGCAGCGCTTACAGCCGGGAAGGTACCATATTTATTTTCAGGACCGAAGTTTGAAGATCCGTCTCTTCTTAACGTAGCGCTTAATAAGTACCTGCTGTCAAAGCCATAGTCAACCCTCCCAAATATGGAATATAAGGTGCTTAAGTACCCACTGCTTCCATTGCTGATATTGGCAGAACCGGCATCAAGATAATAGTAATCAAGACTGCCTAATACAAAATAATCATTTCTGCCGCCTGATAAAGTGCGGTATTTTGTCTTTATAGCCTCTGTGCCGGCCAATACACCAATATTGTGTTTACCAAAAGTTCTTTTATAATTTAATGTATTCGTCCAGGTCCAGTCATTATTAAACCCATAATTTTCACTCATAGAGTTATTGGTTATGCTACCCTCAGAGTGCTCAGGGTTAGGATAGTTTACACTGAAAGAATTCCAGTTTTCATAGCGCAATCCAAAACTGGTTCTTGCAACCAATCCTTTAAGAATATCTACTTCAGCATATACATTACCCAGTAAAGTGTTGCTCATGGTGTAGTTATCCTTTGCCCTGTATAAAATTGCCATTGGGCTCTGCGCATTTCCTAATTTATCTCCTCTTGTTCCTGCAAAATTGCCTCCTTCATCATATACCGGTATAATAGTTTGAATCCTGTAAGCAAAGCCAATTGCTGACCCTTCGCCCTGGTAATCACCTGAAGTATTTACGTTAACCCCTACTCCGTTTGAGCGGGTTCTGGCAAACTGGAAGTTTTCACCAATCCTTACCTTATTATTAAACATTTGGAAATTGGTGTTAGCCCTGAAAGTGTATCTTTCAAATCCTGTATATTTAATAGTGCCCTTCTGGTTCATATAACCACCGGAAACAGCATAGTTGGAAGATTGTCCGCCACCGCTCACGCTCAGCATATAATTCTGCATAGGCGCATTGGTTGAAATTTCATTAAACCAGTTCGTTCCCTGCTGATTGGCCTTTACAATCTGGTAGAATGTTGCTCCATCCCTGCTGTAATTGTACTTAGCCATATCTGCATCAGCAGCAGTTACATCATGTCCGGTTTTGGTACCTGCTAATAAATATTCAGGTAAAACCGGTGTTGATCCTGTTCCATAGTTTGTACCTGTAGTGCTTCCCTGACCTGGAGCTTGTGCAGGTTTATTGAGGTTAGTAAATGAAGCATACAAATAATCCGCAAATTGTGATGGGTTCATCATTTTAGGAAATGATTCCCTGCGAGGAACCTGTGTACCTACATAAGTATCAAAAGCAACTCTTGGAGGAGCGCCGTTTTTACCTTTTTTAGTAGTAATGATCACAACGCCGTTATTAGCTCTTGCTCCGTATATTGAAGCAGCAGAAGCATCTTTTAACACCTGCATGCTTTCAATATCATTCTGGTTCAGCCAGCTCAGCTTACCTTCAAAAGGTACGCCGTCAATAACAAAAAGCGGATCGTTGTTATTGATGGTACTGAAACCACGGATCCTGATCTGCGGCGTTGCACCGGGAGCGCCATCATTAATGATGTGAACACCCGTTGCCTTACCCTGTAACGCTTCAACAGGGCTTGCCACCGGCTGTGATTTTAGCTGGTCCATATTTACTACGGCAACAGCACCGGTTAAGTCTTTTTTCTTTTGTGTAGTGTAGCCTGTTACCACCACTTCTTCAAGAGATCCTAGTTTTTCTTTTAATCCAACACTTATCACATCTCTTCCTTCAGCAGAAATTTCAACAGGATCAAACCCTACTGAAGTAATGATAAGAACGGATTTTTCATTGGGCACTGTAATGGTAAAAGCACCTTCAGCATCTGAAACAGTGCCTGTGGTTGAGCCTTTAATGTTAATGGTTGCCCCCTGTATGGGTTGGCCACTCGCACTATTGGTTACTTTTCCGGATATTTTTTTTCCCTGTGCAAACAGGAAATGTCCCGAAAGCAGCATGCATAATAATAAGGCTACGCCTTTTGCATGTTTTAGTTTTGCAAGCATGGTTTAATTGATTTTTAAATGATTAAAATGGGTCTATGTTACTCTGATAAAAAATCAATTGCAGCAGCATCAGTATCTGAAGCATATCTGAGCCGGTATCGCATATTTCACATTATGACTTATGAAAGTTTAAATGTGACTCATGGTTTATTTAGGGGGAGAATATTTATTGGAACTTCTGTTTGCAATACAGCATAATAGTTGCTGTTCGTTTAAGCAGTATACGGTTCTGGATAACATATTTCTCATATTTTGTAAAACAATCGATTGTGCAATATAACAAAGTTTTAACAATGACCTAAAATTATTTTTGAGTATCGGTCAAGCTTTTCACGCTCGGGGAGTCCCGTGTATATACGCTTTCAAAACAGCATTCATTAACTTCCCAGGATATCCAGGTCTAAAGATTTTTTCTCAAAATTCCTGTTGAGTGCGCGGCGGAGTTTTACCATGTTCACCAATATATACACCTGTAAAATGGTGATAAGAAAATGTAATAAAACCATAGCATAAAAAAGTGGTCCTGCTAATGCAATTTCCTGCTTCGTTGATCCGATTATCAATTTTACATCATTGATATTATACGAGAGCAACAGGGAAAACATGAAAAAATTCAGTACAAAAAGCCAGTTAAAAGCAGATTTCTGCTTTACAGATAATGGCTCGTCAGGGTAATTCTTATTCAGCATCTGTATGATGAAAGAAGCAAGATATACGGCTACGCTGAATGCTCCAAAGCTTACATAACTATGCCACCCGGGAGCATTGAAAATATATACAAAACTATTCACTGCCATATATCCGCATAAGGCAAACTGTATTATACAAACCATCCTGAATAATGAAACATTCATCTCAATAAATATAATAAAGTTTCGCGAAAGGAAAAAGGCTGACAACGTTTAGCACCTGATTTCAGAAATAACCTCTCCTATCATTAACAAAGCGGATATAATCATCCGCGTTCTTCCCTAACCATTTTATCTCTTCATCCCTTCTGAACCATGTCATCTGCCTTTTGGCATAATGCCTGGTATTTTGTTTGATATTGTCTACTGCTTTTTCCAGGCTTACTTTCCCATCTATATATTCAAAAAGCTCTTTATATCCCACTGTTTGCAGGGCGTTGATATAACGGTGATCATTAAGCGATTTTACTTCCTCAGCCAAACCTGCTTCCATCATCATATCTACCCGCTTGTTTACCTGCTCATACAGCACTTCACGGGGAACATCAATGCCAACCTTAATAATATTGAACGGGCGCTGTTTTTTTTCAGCGGTATGAAATGCAAGAACCGATTTGCCGGTTGACAGTTTTACCTCCAGCGCTCTCAACATACGCTGGGGATTTAACATTTCTCCTCTACTGTAAAACAAAGCATCATGCGTTTTAAGCATTTCCTTCAGCCAATCAATGCCTTTGCTGTTATATTCATTGCGAAGCGATTCCCGCACAGAACTGTCAATATCCGGCATATCATCCATTCCCTCACAAAAGGATTTGATGTACAAACCGGTGCCGCCAACCATCACGGCATAATCTTTTTCAGCAAAGATTGCTTCAACCGCAGTCAAAGCATAAGTTTCAAAAACCGCTGCATTTACGTCATCATGTATGGAGTGTGAATTAATGAAATAATGCCTGATCTCTGCAAGCGCCTTTTCGTCCGGCTTTGCCACACCTATATTCAACTCCCGGTAACACTGGCGTGAATCTGCGGATATAATATCTGTTTTAAAATATTCAGCCAGTTGCAGGGAAAGCTTTGTTTTTCCTGAAGCAGTTGGCCCAACAATTACAATACACGTTTTTTTATCCCCCATGAAATATGCTTAGTCGTTCAATCTTGTTATACAATAAAGAATTTCACCATCCATGCAAATTTATATAACTGCTATTGCACAGCCCATTTCTTTGAAGTATATTAGTTGCACGATTCGTGCCACCCCGGTATTCCCCTTGTATACTCCGTAACCAAAGTAAATTTCTGCGCCTATCCATTCTCTTATGTATCGTAAATTCCTGTTTGAGGTATTTAATCTTTGATGTTTTCATCGCTGGTATCTCAACAACTTTTACCCACCTGCCTCATCTAAAAGCAATGCATGATAGCAGCTATCATGTGATGCCGTTGCACTATAATGGAACATCACTACTTCATTTTTCTTTAAATACATTACCATGAAAAGTAAAAAAGTTACAAGGGCAAAAGCTGAAAAAGCTAAACCAAAGCCAAAAGCGGCAAAGAAACCGATCAAGGCTTCGCGATCAAAAAAATCTTTAAAAACATTGCCGGACATCACCAAAATGGCTCCCGGCACCAACAGGCTTGTTAAATCACTTGAAAAAACATCGTTCCGAAATAAAAAAGCATTACAGGCTACCATCAGGAAAGGCAATTTTAAACCTGTGGAGCTGGCACCGGCTTTTAGCAGGGTATATAAAAAATCTCACCAGGATGCCATTAAATTAGCAGAGTCTTATGCTATTAACCTGCCGGATCACCAGCAGCACCGGGAATTATTCCAGGGTGCTGTCCATCTAAAAAAAGATGAAAGAAAAGCATTGATAACCGGCTACAGGAAAGCCGGGCAGGCAAGGGGTGTTGTTCATGCCATCAGCCAGTTGCCCAGAGGTTACGGGCGGGTGATCATGAAAGATTTTGTAGGTGATAAAAAAAACATTGATAAATCTGCCGTTGATGAAGTATTGTTCTGGCTGAGAGATGCAGGACTGGAATTGCAACGATTGAAATCCCAGGGAAAAAAAACAGTAACTCCGCAGCATGAAGATATGGATGACGCAGTAGTTGAATTTTTTGAAGACCTGGCAGATGATATTGTAAATGCTATCAATGCCGTGGTTGATGCTATTGTTGATGCAGTTGAAACACTTGCCGCGGCCATAGTTGATGTGGTAAACTGGGCTGCCGACGCGGTTGCGGGTTTGGTTGAAGCCCTGATAGCTGCGGGCAAAACCATCTTTGATCTTATTTCTGCCGCTATTGAAACAGGTTATGAACTGGTGAAGAAAATAATAGCCGGCATTACCGCTATTGGCAAAGCTATGTTTGAAGTACTGGATGCTGCCGTTAATTTAGTAAAGGATGCATTTATTACAGTATTGCGTGCCATAGACCAGCTAGGCCGCCAGTTAATAGAATTTGTATCATGGCTTGCAACAAAAACATTTGATGTTATAAAGAAAGCGGTAGAAGCATTGATTGAAATTGGCAAAAGCATTGGTAATATTCTTGAAAAAGCGCTTGAATTTGGCTTTACATTGGTAAAAAGTTTTGTACAGGCTTTGTTTGAAATTGGCAAAACCATTGGCGAGATCCTGATAACTGCTATTACACGCCCGTCCGCATTGTTCGATACTATCATCCGCTCTTTTATGGACCTGGGCAGAACACTGGGCAATATTATTGACAATGTAGTGAGTGCCGGTATAAACCTGGTACGTGAAGTGGTGAATGCTGCGGTTCGTATTGGCACGGCAATTATTGAGTTTACCAAATATATTGCCACCGCAGCAATAGATATTGCAACTAAAGTGCTCGACGGGCTTTTACAGGCAGGCCGCACTTTGTTTGAAGTAATTGAAACCATTGCTACACATGCGCTGAGCGCCGTTAAGAAAGTAGTACAGGCATTCTTTAACCTGGGCAAAACAATGCTTAACCTGGTTAAAGATGTATTCAATATCGCCATGAATCTTCTGAAGCAGGTATTGAAAGCCGCTTTTGAATTAGGAAAAACAATTCTTGAATTTACAAGAACACTTGTTGAATTTACCTACAGAACCGCAGCCCGCCTGATTGATGCGGCGCTGCAAATCGGTAAAACTGTTGCAGAAATACTGGAAACAGTAGTAGGTACAACGTACTATATATTCCGCAAAGTTGTGAATGGTATATTACAGGCACTTGGGCCGGTAGGCGAAGTACTCGACTGGCTGATAAGCCGCGGTGAAGATCTTGCTTCAGCATTATGGAGAGAAGCTATTTTAGCATGCAGGTTTGTGAAGAAGAGTATTTCAGAAGTATTAACATGGGCCGCACAGCAAACAAACGCGGTATTTGAAAAGATCATTCAATTAGTGGAAAATGTAGGCGCTGCCATTACGGAAATAATTGACTGGGCTATAACAATCGGCGATGAAATGCTGGAACAACTTGCCGGCATGTGGGAGCGGCTTGGTAATTCAATAGTATATGCGCTGAATTATCTTGAAAAAGATTTTATACCAGGCGTAGCAAAATTTGTGAAAGGCGCACTGAATGCCGGGTTCAAACTGGCAAAACTAGTAGTGTGGACGGTAGGCAAAGTATTTGAAGTGGTGCTTGAAGTGGTGCGTGGCGCGTTTGAGGCAGGCATTACTTTGGCACAGTTAATCATAGAAACTGCTATTCATCCAGACCAGGCAATGGACAATTTGCTTAAGGCGGCTCGCCAGTTAGGGCAAACAATGGACCAGGTTGTTCAGGCAGTTGTTGATGCAGGCGAAGAATTTTTGGATGAGTTTATACGCTCTATGGTTTCTATTGGCGAAGATTTAGTAGCAATGCTGGAAGGCATACTGGAGATAGCAGGCGGTTTATTAGATACAGCGGTGTTTATATTGATGGAAATGCTCAACTCCTTCCGCCATCTTACTGAAGCGGAAAAAGCTGACGCAACGCTTATATTCGGAGATATTATTGACTTTGAAACCGTATATATAGCTACTGAAAGCCCTACCAACAGCATCATCTTTGGCATCCAGGATTTCTTTACAGGCAATCCGCAGTCAAGGGCATTTGTTACAGGCAACCTCATAAATTTTGATGCTGATGACGGCCCGATACGCAGATCATCATTAATACATGAGATGACACATGTTTGGCAGAACCAGAATGTAGGTCCTATTTATATGGCGCATGCTATAGTAAGCCAGGCAGGAGCCGGATATAATTATGGTTATACAGAAGGCGCGGCAATTACAATACCCAACGGCGACTATGCCGGTAATTCGTTCACCGATGCTTCAGGTCGTATTGACGGGCAGGGAGGTGAAGCAGCGCTTGATGCAGCCGATGGTGATTTTATGTCCTTCAATCCGGAACAGCAGGGACAAATAACCATGCATTATTTTGTAAGAAGGTATTTGCAGATGAGGCCCGCGGCAGATTATGAAGCATGGCAGCCTTATGTAGATTATGTACAGGAAAACAGACCGGATGCAGCTTAATAAAAACAGGCATTTGCTATTGGTTTATCCGGCAGATATGCGCCTAGCAGGCAAATATCTGTCGGAGGCTTATAGCCTGCTGAATATACATGCAACATGCATTGAATACAGTGGGCGTCCGCCTGCGCCGGATTTTTATCGTCAAATTTTATCTGAAGACGTAGACGCGGTTTTAGTAGCAGGTAAAAAAATGTATGCGCCTTCTACAGCACTACCTGGTCCGTTTCTTTTTACACAGAAAAAAAAGATACCTGCAGCATGGCTTCCCTTACAGGAAGAAACCGATGTTTTCCCGTTCATACAAACATTAAAAAAAGTGCACCGGCGAAAAAAGACTGTGCCTGGCATGGCGCTGCTGGCGCAATGGCATCCGCAGTATTTAAGGCTTACACAGCGCATGACTGACCTCCTGGAAGACAACATTCCGGTATTCAAATGGACAGGGGATATTATTACCAGGGAAGACGTGGTGAATGCCTTGGGTTGCGGGTTAGGTATGGGTATATATTTCGGCCATGGCAGATCAGTTGGCTGGGTTGGATATTACGGCATGCGATCTCATCATTTTGAAAGCTTTACAGGAAATCCGTTGGGTTGCATGCTATCTTTATGCTGCAAAACGGCAAGCCGTAAACGAACCGGGCTTTCCTACGCGGAATCATTGCCACTGATGGGCATATCTGCTGCCGCATTTGGCGCGGTGCGTGAAACAAGGCATACAGATAATATGAAATGGGCGATAAGAATTTGTGACGCTGTTAATGAAGGTATAGATAACCTGGGCGATCTGCTCATACACGCTGAGCCACCCAATATTGAAGCAGTGGAGCATTACAGAATTATCGGCGATCCGTTTGCGCCACTGTATACTGATGCAGGGGGAATAAAGAGGGCAAAAAATATAGCGGTCTGTGAATAGCTATCAGCTATCAGCTTTCAGGAGTTAGCAGTGGAAAAAACGGGAGTGAATAGTAATCATACAGTAATCGCTGAAGGCTGACAGCTGATTGCTGATTGCTCACAGCTCACAGCAAAACAACAACAATGAACCAAAATGAAATAATAGCACAATTACGTACCACACTATACGATGTAAAGCCGCAAATATCTGCCGCCATTGGTAATGCAGATAATTTCCGGGATGACTGGGGACTGGATTCCCTGGAACTGGTAGAATTTGTAGCAAGAATTGAACAATCCTTTAAGATACTTATTCCTGATAAAGATTTAAAGGAACTGTATTCATTAAATGCAACGGCCACATACCTGCACAGCAAAATGATAGCGGTATGAATACTATCGTGATTACAGGTGTTGGGGTTGTTTCTCCGTTGGGTATTGGTATAGATGTGCTCTGGAATAATTTGCTCAGCAGTAAAACATCACTACAGCATTTTAACGATCTTGAGGCAGCAGGATACAGAAATACCAGCGCGTGCAGAGTAACTGATTTTGAAGCGCCGCAAATTACCCGCGGCGCCTGTATGGCGCTTGAAGCGGCAAAGCAGGCAATAGCCCAATCAAATATTCAGCTACCAAAAAATACCGGCATTTTTTTAGGAAGCACATTGGGTGAAAGTATGGCTTACGAATTAGCGGCAGAGGGTGAGCCTATTGACCCTGAAGCATACAATACTTTTTCGATAGCTAAAGCTATTGCTGATACTTACCAGGTTATAGGGCCGATACAGGCTTTATCTACTGCCTGTACTGCAGGTAACTATGCGGTTGGCGCGGCAATGGCTGCTTTACAAAGAGGCGATATAGATGTTGCCATTGCCGGCGGTGCGGAACCGTTTTCAAGAATAGCGATGGTAGGGTTTACAAGATCAAGAGCGATGGCTGCTGATGGCTGTAAACCATTTGATGCCAACAGAACAGGTATGGTATTAGGTGAGGGTGCGGCTATATTTATTGTGGAAAGACTGGACGATGCGGTAAAAAGAGGCGCAATGACTTTAGCCACCGTGCATGCATTAGGATTAAGCTGTGATGCATATCATCCCACATCTCCGCACCCGGATGGCAGGGGACTGACGAATGCGATGAATGCTGCATTTAAAAAATCGGGTATTAATGCTGATGACATAGACTGGGTGAATATACATGGCAGCGGCACAAGAGTATCAGACGCAGCGGAATCAATTGCTTTAAAAAATGTTTTTAAAAACAATATGCCTTTGCTCAGCGGAAGTAAAGGAGCTATCGGGCACGCGCTCGGCGCGGCTTCAGCGCTTGAGCTGGCGATATGTGTAAAAGGTATCGCCACCCAAACTATTCCTCCTACGCCGGGCTATACAATACAGGATGCGGATATCGCGCTGGATTGTACTACCCAACCTGTTCATAAAAAAATTAATTTGGTTATAAATAACGCATCAGCCTTTGGAGGACTTAACGCGAGTTTGTTACTTGGTTCGAGCATGTATTAAATTTGAAGATGATCTGCCATGTACATATAGGAACGCAACAGGAGAAAGAAGCGATGCCTGCTATTATTGCAACACTGGAAAAGGAACCGGGCAGACCTGCTGATCCTGATACAACAGGGCTTTACGTAGTATCAAATCATATCGGCACTAATTCATCCCTGGCATTCTGGAAAGATGTGATCAAGAACGGACCGGCATTTGCGAACCCTGAATTATTTCCGTGGACATTAGCCAATAGTGTATGCGGCGCCATCGCCCGGCATTTTGGCATTACCGGCCCGAATTATACCTATACCTGCCCACCCGACGATGAGACATGCATCAATGGTGTGGTAAAGCAGGCAGGCGAAGACAGGGAAAAATACGGGCTGAGTGCAACATGGATAGTTATTGTTCATTAACCCGCAGTGCTACGCCAAAAAATGCAAGATGTAAAAGTTCGTTTCTTCTCTTTCGCCTGATGAAAAATACACATATAACCTGATAGGCTCAACAGCAAAACTATACTTCTTCCTCTTCCGTTCCTTCTTCTTCATTTGCATCATCCTCCGCACCATCATCACTATCACCTTCGGTACCGAACCCTTCTGCTACTTTGGTAAGATCATATTTTTCTTCTACATCAACAAAGCGATCGCCTAAAACACTTTTGGTTCCGTATTGGCTGGGAGCTATACCCTCAGTGCGCACAGTAGCAGGATAACTAAGTTTGGGATTTTCATCTTTAGATACGTTGATCAGCTCAATCATAAATCCCCAGTTCCGGCTGAAGTCATATAGATACATAAACTTCTCGTTAGGATTCTTTATTTCTGAGCCTATAGTTGTATCAGCCATTATTAATGGAGCTACCTTATAAGGCTTGACGTATTTTTCAACGCTGATCTCACGGCCCTTTTGCCAGTTATCATTGCTGCGAAAGAAAGTAGCCTGGTGTTTACTGTCAAATTCAAAACTTTTCAATATAGCAAAATGAAAGTCGAGAAAAGATTGGGTATGCTTTATGGCGATGTCCCTGTAAATACTGTCATCTTCCTCAAAATATACCCTGAATTTTAAAACTGCCATGTTTAACGTTTTGGTGTTGAGTTTGTTATAAGATATCAAATATACTGTAAATATAGTTAGTTGATTTTATCATCAGTTACAGCGTATCATAATATTTGTAGATTATAAACGAATTATATTATTGAGGCGCAGATGGGTAAGATAGCAATTGTACTACCGGGCATTTAATATTCCGGTGCGCTGCACCTGTCCCCCCGCACTCCTATAGTGCTACAAATATTAGTTGTAATATTCCAGCAATTTGTTTCCTGAGCAGGCGATCCATCACCATACCCCATATAACAAAATACCTGAACACAAACAGGCGCAGCGTACCGCAGTATTTATAGCCTTAAAACAATAAGCAGTTAAGCTGCCAGAGCGGCGGGATATTATTAACATTCCCAGATACCAATATTAACACCGCTCTGAGGCTGTAGGTAGGGACGATAATATTCTCAAAATCCTCCTGATGAATATTTTCTGCATCATCATGCCGCATATAACAAAAACACCTGAACGAAAAACAGGTGCAGCGCACCGTAGTATTTGTAGCTTTTAAAACAATAAGCAATTAAGCCGCAGAGCGGCAGGATATTATCTTGCTGCGAGATTTTCTTACATTGAAATGTTGCCTATAATTCCTGTAACATATTAAAATGCATTGCTTTATTTTACCGGTTCCAGTTCCAAAGCTTTTGCTTTCTTCAACATAAAATCATAAGCCGCTTCGTAATTGTTTTCTATTTCACCATCCAGTATAGCATCTTTAATTGCGTTTTTTATATCACCTACTTTTTTACATGGCGTTATGCCAAATATATCCATAATCATTTCACCGGTTATAGGCGGCTGCCAGTTACGTATCCTGTCTTTTTCTTCTACTTCCCTTAAACGCTGTTCAACCATTTCAAAATTTTCAAGATAACGTTTTACCTTTTGCTTATTTTTTGAGGTGATGTCTGCCCTGCACAGTGTCATCAGGGCATCAATATCATCACCTGCATCAAATAATAATCTTCGTATGGCCGAGTCTGTTATATTTTCTTTTGTTAGACTTATAGGGCGCAAATGCAATTCCACCATTTTCTGAACAAACCGCATTTTATTATCAAGCGGCAACCGCATTTTGGTAAATATTTTCGGAACCATTCTTGCACCAACCACTTCATGCCCGTGAAAAGTCCAGCCATGCCCCTCCTCAAATTTTTTTGTGGCAGGTTTTGCTATATCGTGCAAAACGGCAGCCCATCTCAACCAAAGACCATCAGTGTTTTCAGATATATTATCCACCACCTGCAGGGTATGATAAAAATTGTCCTTATGCCCTTTCCCATCTTTGTATTCAGCGCCGGCAAGATCAACCATTTGCGGAAATATGAGCTTCATCAACCCGCTTTTATACAACAGGTCTAAACCAACCGATGGTTTTTTACTGAGCAATATTTTATTCAACTCATCTGTAATACGCTCCTGCGAAATAATAGATATCCTCCCGGCATTCTTCTTAATACCTTCCCATGTATTTCCGGCAATGTCAAACTGCAATTGAGAAGCAAACCGAATTCCCCTCATCATCCTTAAGGGATCATCGCTGAATGTTTTATCCGGATCAAGAGGCGTGCGGATGACTTTCTGCTCCATATCGCTTAAGCCGTCAAAGGGGTCAAGCAGGCTGCCGTAGTCTTTTTTATTAAGGCTGACGGCTAAGGCATTAATGGTAAAATCCCGCCTGTCCTGGTCATCTTTCAATGTTCCGGCTGCAACTTCGGGATTACGGGAATGAGCGCTGTAGCTTTCTTTCCTGGCGCCTACAAATTCTATATCAAGCTCGTCTACTTTAAAATGCGCTGTGCCATAACTCTTAAAAAAAGACACATGCGGCACAGGTGAAAACTGTTTTGCCGCCTGGTGAGCCAATGCAATACCATCTCCCACACAAACAATATCAGCGTCTTTGGTTTGCCGCCCTATTATTTTATCACGAACAAAGCCACCAATCACGTAGCAATCAACACCAATTTCCGCAGCAGCTTCTGCTATCTTCCTGAAAACAAGCTTTTCCTTATCTGAAAAATCAATTAGCATAAGGCTGCAAAAATAAGAAAGGTTTAATGGTAAAGCTATCTTCATTAATAGTTCAACAATTTGTTTAATAATACATGGTCAACCCTGCAACCCATTTATTAAAATTGATATCTTAGTTCTATTATTCACTTTTAATATAGTTACTATGGCAGACAATAACACCAATCCAAATGACCAAAAAGACTGGACGGATAAATTAAGCGATAAAGCAAACGAACTTAAAAGCAAAGCGAGCGAAACTTTTGACAAGGTTGAAGACCAGGCAGAAAAAGTATGGGATAAGGTTGAAGATAAAGCAGAAGATATTTGGGAGGATACCAAAAAAGCAGCCGGTGAATGGAAGGATAAAGCTGAGGATAAATTAGATGATTTGAAAGATGGCGCTAAAAAATTATGGGATAAGATAACGGACAAATTTGATGATGACGATAACAAACCCCAACAACCGGGCAAATAGCTACAAATAAAAACCGGCTGTCTCAAAAGCCGGTTTTTATTTGTTTTATGAGCGTAGGGATAAAGCAAATGAGTTTCAGCAGGATGAAGTTTTTTACGTTACATCCCGTCTTCATTAAGAATCGCTTTTACAGCCTGCACTAATTCAGCAGGAGCAGAATCTTTATTTAAATAACCTGCAGCTCCCGCACTCAACACGTTATCTGCATATTGATCTTTAGGATATATGCTTAACATCAGTACTGGTATATGAGGTTGTTGTTTTTTCAGAATTGACAATGCTTCAAGTCCTCCTTTTCCCGGCATGGATATATCAGATATAATGATATTCCATTCTTCCATTGAAGCAAGTTCAAGCAGCTTATTCGTATCTTCTGCTTCACCTATATGAACCGGAGAAAATTCGTCAATTAAAATTTGTTTTAACCCTTTCCGAATAAACTCATGATCATCTGCAATTAAAATTTTTAGCATATTATGCAGCATATAAACTGGGAAGAAAATTAGTTAAGTACAGAAGTTAAATATGTAGAGTGGAAGACTGAATACTTGTAGTAAAAATACTACAGGGCACAGAAAATGCTTTCTATATAAGATTATTATCCAAAGCGTAGCGAGTAAGGTCGGCGTTAGATTTCAGGTTCATTTTTTCTAAAATTCTTGCCCGGTATGTGCTTACTGTTGTTACACTAAGTGAGAGCTGGTCGGCAATATCAGACACGGCTTTACCGCCAGCCAAAAGTTTAAATACATCAAATTCTCTGTCAGATAATCTTTCGTGAGGCATCTGGTTTAAGTCGCCCTCCAACATCTGTGCAAGTTTTTCTGCCACACCAGGCGTTATAAACCTTTTGCCCAATAAAACTGTTCTTATAGCTTTTATAATATCTTCATGAATACTATCTTTTCCCAGGTAACCAGAGGCTCCGGCTTTTAATACCCGCAATGCATACTGGTCTTCACCATGCATACTCATAATCAGCACCGGCATAGAAGGATATATTTGCTTTATCTGCCGCAGGGCATCAAGCCCGCTTCTCCCGGGCATTGACAAATCGCATATTACAATATCCCAATGCTCTTCGGTAATTTTCGATATAAGGCTTTCCGAATCTCCTACACCTGCTATATTGGCATTAGGAAACTCATCCTTGATCAACTGTGTAAGCCCTTTTCTTACTATGGCATGATCGTCTGCAATAAGAATACTGATCGTCATAGTGCTATCCTGTTTTCTTGTTTAATATATCCAGTTTTTCTTCAGACGGCATAAGTGGAATACTCACTCGTATTGCCGTTCCTTTTCCGGGTTTGCTATTAATTTTATATTCTCCTCCAAGTGCCAGGCTTCTTTCCTTCATACCTAATATTCCAAGTGTGCGCTTTTGATCGGCAATTGCCATATCAAAACCTCTTCCATTGTCTGTTATCATCAAAGTTATAAATCCCTCCTTCTTGCTCAAATCAACCTGAACAACACTCGCGTTTGCATGCCTGGCAATATTAGTAAGTGATTCCTGAAAAATTCTGAATAGTGCGGTTTTAATATCCGCAGGAATATGAAAATCTTCAGTAGCACTGAGTAACTTCACTTGTATGCCTGTTGCCTGCTGAAATTGTTTTATATGCCATTCCATAGCTGCTTCAAGCCCTATATCATCCAATACTGTTGGTCTTAGCTCTGCGCAGATACGGCGAACTGCTGTCATTGTGCCATCAATGGTATCAAGTAACTCCGTAAGTTTTACTTCTACATTTTTCTCATTTACTTCTAACTTTTTTATCATCCAGGCAATTTCCATTTTTAAAACAGTAAGTTGTTGGCCCAGTTCATCGTGTATTTCCCTTGCAATATTTTTCCGCTCTGTTTCCCTCACTTCCTGCAGGTATCCTGTAAGCATCCGTATTTGTTCCAGGTATTCCGTTTGCTTTTTTTCCGTTTCTACTTTTTGTGTAATATCATGCGCCAATACAAGCTTTGCTTTTAGCCCGTCTATGATCATGCTGTGAACAAATATTTCAACAGAAATAATAGTCTCATCTATTTTATGGTGCTTCCATACGCCTGCCTCCTGGTAACCGGCAACATCTTCCTTTATATAATCTTTAAAATCCAACAACTCTTCTTTAACCTGTATATCTTTTATATTCTTTTTTAAAAACATTTCTTTGGTAAAACCATATTGCAAAATTGCCGCTTCATTAACATCTATAATATTTAATTCAGGATAGCTAAGCATCATCATAGGCAGCGGATTGTTTTCAAACAATTGCTTGTACTTCTTTTCCGATGATACCAACCGCTCAACTACATGTTTTATTTCAGCCTTTCTTTCTTCTACCTGCTTGCCAAGTTTTGCATTAAATCTTTTCAATTGCTCTTCCAGTTGTTTACGTGGCGTAACATCTCTTGCAATGGTTATACTGCCCCGGATTTTGCCATTGGGTGCCCAGATAGCCGACCAGGAAAGAGAGGCTGTAATTTTTTGCCCATCTTTTTTTTCAAGATTTATTTCACCATCCCATGCGCCGGTCGATTTAACTCTTTTTACAATAGCTGCACGCCCTTCATCTTTATAGCCCGGCTTTACTACCGATAAAATTGGTTTCCCTCTCACTTCTTCTTCCTTCCATCCAAAAATTTTTTCAGCTTTATCATTCCAGCTTACAATACATAAATCTTTATCGGTGGATATTACCGCGTCACGAATATTATCCATCAATAAAGTATTATACTGCATTATACGGTATGTCTCCCTGTCTGAAGTTACCTCCACGCGTAACTTCTGCACCAGGATCATCATCAGGATAAACAGCAGTGCAAATGTTAAAAACAGCAATGCCCTTAAGCTGGAATTGGCAATTGTGCTTTCATTTTTTCTTACACTCAGCAACCTTTGCTCTTCATTTGCTATATTATTTATCAGGTTTTTTATAGCAACCATATTATAGCTGTTTGTGGCTTTTGAAACCAATGCAATTATCTCCTCCGGCTGAACAGATCTCTCGGAAGAAGTTAAATTATCGGAAGCCCGCAAACTGGCACTGATATATTCGCTTAATGTATCTAATCTTTTTTGTTGTACCTTATTATCCGCGGTACTTCTCTTGAGCTTATCAAAATTATCCTGTATTAAGCCTTTCATTTTGTTAAAGGACAACAGGTGCTCTTCATGTCCTGTTAGAAAGTATGCCTTGGCTAACATTTCACTTTGGGTTACTTCTGCCAATAGTTTTTCAGCGAAAAACAGGATATTCTGAGTATTTGATACTGACTGGAAAGTTGTATTAACTTTCTTTGACTGGTTCACGGAAATATACAGGGCTATTGCTACAGTAATTGCAGTAAGTAACAGGGTTATAAGCAATATTTTTCCTGTGGATATTTTCATGCTGGATATTAAAAGTCAAACTGCTATTCTTAATCGGAATATATCAGGTTATTAAAATTAACAAAATAATATGTGTAAAACTCATTCGCATTGATATTATAAGCGCTTATCCTAAAAAAACACTTTTTTGCTAAGTATAAACCACTATATCATTTTCCGGCATAGCCATATTGTTACATGGCTGTTAATGCATAGAACAGTTATTTAAACCAACAGCTTTTAATATAGTCAATCATGATGCAAAACATTAGCATATGAAAATAATTAAAAGTATTGCCGGGTGTGTAGCAGTGGGTGTTTTTACATTGAGCAGTTGCGCCAAAGACCCACTTAAAGACCTCTCCGATAATGATAGCAGGATTTATATAACCAACTATGACAGTACCACATCTTTCAGCTCCTTTAAAACATATAGCATATCAGACTCTGTAGCTGTTGTAGATAACGGTACGTTGCAAAAGCACATCGCCACTGAAGCTGAAGCAGCCATTATACAGGCTATAAAGAATAATATGAACGAAAGGGGATATCAACTGGTAGATAAAAGCGGCAATCCGGACCTTGGTATAAATGTTACCAAAATTGTCAGTACGCAAACCGGGCTGGTAAGCTACCCCTCGTATTGGGATTATTACAATAGCTATTGGGATCCCTATTACTGGGGCTATGGCGGATATGATTATTATTTTCCTTACGCTTCTTACGTTGTATACCAGGTAAGAGAAGGCGCTTTATCTGTTGATCTGATTGATCTGAAAGATGCTTCCGGCGATAAAACCATTAAAGGCGTTTGGAATGGTGTTATAAGAGGCCAAGGCATTTTTAATACTGATAATGCAGCAGCGCAGGTAAAAGCCTTATTTGATCAGTCAGCATATCTCATTACCGTTAATTAATTAAAACGCATTACAATGAAATCCGTAAAAATAATATTGATCACCACCTGTTTGATTGCCTGGGCATCTGCAGGGTTTTCACAGCAAGGCAGAACTACATTGAATATAAATTACTCCGTTAACTCCCCGATGGGAAGTTTTAAAGATAATATTGTAAGTAAATCTTCATTCCGCGGATGGAATGCTAATATATTACATGGAATAGATGATCATATTTCAATAGGCTTACAAACCGGGGTCAATTATTATCATGAAAAATTTCCACGGCAGGTATATAATACAAAAGACGGAGATATATCCGCTGTTGTAACCAATACCGTTCAAACCATTCCTTTACAGGCAAAACTGAGATATAACCTGGCACCCGGTGCTGTTGTACAACCTTATATTGGTGCGGGTGCAGGAGGCAATATTATTATGTTCAATCAGTATCTCGGCAGGTTTTCAGGCAGCAGCAAATCCGGGTTTGGATTTGCTGTTTCCCCTGAAGCAGGCATACAAATACCTTTTACCAGATCAGGTTCATCCGGCTTAACTATTGGCGCTGAGTATAATTACATGCCTTTTAAATATGCTGATATTAAAAACCTCAATAACTGGGGCATATATGCAGGTGTCAGGTTTCCGTTAAGCAGGTAGGTACATGCTAAAAGCAAGATTAGGGTTATATATGATTATAAGGCAGGTGCCGGGAAACGTGAGGATTTTTATTTACTAATTCAATTGGGGATCTGTAGGATAATTAATCATCATAGCATATTCATCGCCTAATAACCTGAGTGAGTCTTTCCATATTTCACTGATGCTCCGGTGTAATATAATACTCTTGCGGGCTTTTGCTGTAAGCCAGCTCTTGCTGTTCATTTCCTCTTCCAGTTGGTTTGCGCCCCAACCGGAATAGCCTACAAAAAAACGGATACGTTTCAAATCAAGCTCACCCTTTACCAAAAGCCCTTTCATCATCTCAAAATCGCCGCCCCAGTAAACGCCATCTGTTAATTCCTGGCTGCCTGGTAAAAGCTCAGGATAGGTATGTAAAAAATGAAGTGTATCGAGCTGTACGGGCCCGCCTGCAAAAACCGGGATTTTCATTCCTTCCAACTCCGGAATAAGTTCATCCAGGGTATGATTAAGCTGCTTGTTCAGAACAAAACCGAAGCTGCCCTCCTGTTGATGATCGCATAATAAAACCACCGTCCTCATAAAATTGGGGTCTTTAAGAAAGGGCTCTGCTATCAATAATATTCCTGCCGATAGTTCAACCATATATTCTAAGTTAATATAGAATTTATTTTCTGACAATTATATTCATGAATTTTGTATAATTGTTGACGTCTAAACCTTATTCATTGCCCCATCTTGTGTAAAACTTAGTTAAATACCCTTTATGCAGGTAAACTGCACTTAATATGAAAGTAATTTTACAGCCCGAATGAAGAAAATCTACATCCTGATCATTATTCTGATTTCTCTCTCCTTAATAGGCATAATCGCTATACAGATTACGTCTATAAAGAATGCGCTTATTTTAAAAAACGAAGACCTGGAGCAGAAAATTCAGCTTGCTTTAAATGATGTGGGGCAGGATATTGCCGACCAGACTACCAGGTTTCCTGCTTTAGGAGTTCCCAAATTATCGCCGGAATGGCCATCAGATCAGTTGCTGCACGGGTTATTTAAATCGCCTACGGTAGCCCAACGCTATACACCCAACCAGATTTATGAAAAGCTAAAAACATCTTTTAAAAAATACGGATTAAGCAAAACAAATTTTGAGTTTGCGGTATTAAACAATAATACACTGGGCAATAATTACGAGATGCAAACCGTAAATTTTACTAAACTCCTTGCAGATACCGTTCAAAACCGGGCTTTCGGATTTCCCTTATCTGCCCCAACGGGCAGTATAGCGGAAGGACTGGTGGCAGATGAGGAGCTTTGGGTGATTGTGCCTAATCTTAAAGTTTTTTTATGGAAATCTTCTGCCTGGATGATTGCAGGCTCAGTATTGTTTACACTGCTTATTTGTACTGCCTTTTTTATAACGGTGCAAACTATGTTGCGGCAAAAAAAGCTGAGTGAGATCAAAAGTGATTTCATCAATAATATGACGCATGAATTTAAAACACCCCTGGCTACCATATCCCTGGCCGTGGATGCGCTCAAGAATGAAAAAGTAATGCAGAGCAGGGAAAAAATGCAATATTTCAGTGGTATAATTAAGGATGAGAATAAGAGGATGAATAAGCAGGTGGAAACTATTTTACAAGCCGCGCTTCTTGATAAAGAGGATGTGCAACTGAGTATGAAACACCAGCACGTTCATGAAATTATTAACGGTATAATGGATAATTTCAGGCTGCAGCTTGAAGATAAGCAAGGGAAGGCCGACATCATGCTGAATGCTAAAAACGATTTGATTGAAGCAGACGAAGTACATTTTACCAACCTGCTCACCAATCTTATTGATAATGCCATTAAATACTCAAAAGATAGCGGGTTGCATATATTGATTACCACCCAAAATACCGGTAATAATATCCGCATAAAAATTGAGGATAATGGTATTGGTATGAATAAAGAAACCGTGAACAGGATATTTGAAAAATTCTACCGGGCGCATACAGGCAATATCCATAACGTAAAAGGGTTTGGCTTGGGATTAAGCTATGTAAAATCAATGGTGGATGCGCATAGAGGAAAAATAAAAGTGGAAAGTGCATTAGGCAAGGGTTCTGTGTTTACACTTGATTTTCCCCTACTTAAATAAACAGCAAACACCCATCTCCATAGCTTAAAAACCTGAAGTTATTTTCAAGCGCGTATTCATATACCCCGCGCCAGTCATCGCCAATAATAGCCGCTACCAAAAGCAATAATGTAGATTGCGGTTGATGAAAATTGGTGATCAGCCCTTTTATCATTCTGAAGTCATACCCGGGCGCTATCAGTATCTGGGTTTGCGTAACAAGCTTTTGCAAATTGTTTTGACGGAGCCATTTCAACAAGGCATTCAACGCGTCTTTTACAGGAATATGCATGGCATTCAGTGCATCATATACTTCCCACTGGTTAATGCTGATATCATCTTCGGTTATACCTGGCTGTTGTATGATCTTTACTCCTGCCCAGTATAAGCTTTCAATTGTCCGTAGCGAGGTGGTGCCCACGCAAATAATATTGTCCGCATACTCACTTAACTGCTCAATAGTTGCTGCCGCCACTTCAATAAATTCAGCATGCATGGCGTGCTCGTGCATATGCGCTGCTTTTACGGGCTTAAAGGTGCCTGCGCCTACATGCAGTGTAACAAAACCTGTATTAATATTTCTTTCAGCAAAGGAGGCAAAAATTCCATCCGTAAAATGCAGCCCTGCTGTTGGCGCTGCTACTGAACCGTGATGTTCGGCATAAATGGTTTGATACCTTTCCTCATCTTCTTTCTCCACCCCCCGTTTCATATAGGGTGGCAGGGGAATTTCTCCCGCATAATGTAATATTTCCGCAAAAGAGAGGTCATCAGGCTGCCACGATAACTCCACCACAAAATTTTCCGGGCTGCGCTCCACAATAGCAGCTTTTAGTACAATATCTCCTGCCGGGGCTGAGATGATCTTTTCCAGTTGCATGCCCGGTTTCCATTTGGAAGCGCCGCCTATAAGGCAGTTCCACCACACTTTTTCCTTTTGCAGCATAGCAGCAGTAACATCATGGTATTGGCTGTGCGGCGACAGGCAGAATATTTCAATACTGCCACCGGATGGTTTTTTGAATTTCAGCCTCGCTTCTACAACTTTTGTATTATTAAAAACAAGCAGGGAACCAGCAGGTATATGCGCTGCAATATTCCGGTATATATCTTCTGCAATATTCCCGTCTTTATATACAAGCAGCCTTGAAGCATCCCGGTCAGCAAGCGGATGCTGCGCTATGCGGTTGTCAGGTAAATGATAGGTAAAATCCTGTATAGACAAATATTTCGGATGCATAGTAATGTGCAGCTAACTGCTGCATGACTGCAAGTTAAATAAACATAGTAATAAAGCCCTTATTCATCCGGCGCATTAGCGGAATAGTTTAAAAGAGAAATCCCTGCATCTCCATGTTCTCATTTCACAAATCAACGCAAGGTTCTCAGGCTAAATCCTATGCGTCCTGTTAATTTACTATCAAGATATGGATTTCCAAATACCCACCCTTTGGTTTTGTATGATATATCAGCGATCAAAGAAAAATGTTTACTGATTGCATACGCAGGTTGTAAACCCACTGCCATGCCGGGAACAGCTTTGCCGGCGAAAAACATTTGGTCTTTGGGTTGCACCCATGCGGACAAGCTTATGTTGGCATTAAACTTTGAGTTTTCCTTTTTTACAAGATTGTAACAGCGTATATCCAATGCCGGTAGTGTTAAACTATTACTTTTATTAAAACCAGCGCTGACCATCAGTTGCCGGTTGTTAGCATCAAAAAAGAAATCTCCTCCTGCATAATAGCCGAAAGACGCAGGTACACTTCGCAAAGCAAAATTAAAATAGTACCCCGGTTTGAGTTGTATCCTGTTGATGCCAATTATAAATGGCGATACAAAATTCAGGTATTGCATATTACCCGTTTGTCTTAAAAAGCTTTTCATTTCCGTTGTAAGATCAGATGCCTTTACCGGGCGTTTAATACCAACACCACCGGGCCAGGTGCCACGGGCTTCATACGGCTCACCTGGCTTGAACAGGTCATATACCCATGCGGAAAAATCATAACCGGTAAAATCTCTTGCCAGTATATTATTTTTATCATGAGCAAGAATGCTGTCTGTAATAGCATTAAATCTTTTTGCAAATGGCAGGTTAACGTAATTAACAGCATGCAGCGTACCTAATATAGATAAGCCTACAAACGGATAGCCTGTTTGCTTAAAGAAATTATCCTCACGCATTCTCTGCAGATACCTGTATTCACCTTCCACTCCGGCTGCAGACAGCCGTACCTGGTCTGCCGGAAAATTTTTCTTCAGGTAAATAAGGTCTTCATCTTTCACGTTTGTAACGGCAATATCCAATCCTTTACCAAAATCCCACACCTCATCATAGCTGTACATATGCCTTGCTGTCATCACCGATCTGTGAAACTCTTCATGCAAAAAGGCATAACCATAGGGCAGCTTAATAGCAAGATAATCCGTACCGAGCGCCGTAATATTTGCCAGCAGCCGGTTAAGCAAATACTTCTTTGTGCTGGTTGGCTTTACCAGTTTATGCCACAGTATATTATGCCCGTAATACAAGCTGCCATGCAGGTTGCGGGTCATATCCGTTGTTTGCTCCATACTAAGATTTCGATAAAATTTTCCGTAATGCCGGGCCTGTACTGTAGCTTTTAAAGCCGCAGTTCCATCATTCGCTCTTATTGCTTCCGTCTTTGCAGCATCGGTTATGTAAGGAATATCTGCCAGGTGTATGCTCCATTCAAAAGAAGGATATAATGTATCTTTTACAATAAACTGCCCATACCCTTTTGTGCTGTTTATAAAAACGATGATGAGCATTATTATCCTGTTCATAAAAAAGTATTGTGTTTTGGAATTGGTATGCGAAGTAAAATGGAAGAATTCTATCCGCTATATGTATGTGGTATGAAGTGTTGGTTTGTTGTAATGAAATGAAGTGGTGCTGTTATAGCATTCTTTTAATTTTTCAACCCCGGTTCATTACAAGGAATAAACAATTCATTACAAATACCCCCCTGCGATATCAGGAGGCTGAACTATTTTCGGAATGCTGAAACAAAGTACACAATACAACAGGCATGAAAAAAATAGCAATCATTGGCGCCACAGGCATGATAGGGCAACCTGTTACGAAAGCATTTATAAATGCCGGTTTTGAAGTAACGATTTTAGTGAGAAATATAGAAAAGGCGCAAGCCATTTTCAGGAACGCGGTTAATTATATAAGAGGCGATTTGAAAGATGTGGAATCTGTTAAAAAACTTTTAAGTCAACAGGATTATCTCTATATAAATCTTTCTGTTGAACCCAAAAGCAGGGAGAATGATTTTCAGCCCGAACGCGATGGGCTTGATAATGTGCTTGCCGCGGTTAAAGACTCAGGCTTGAAAAGAATCGGTTATTTATCTTCACTGGTGCAGCAATACGAAGGGCAGCATGGTTTTAGCTGGTGGGTTTTCAAATTAAAGCAGCAGGCTGTCAGCAAAATAAAATCCAGTCATATTCCGTATGTTGTTTTTTATCCTTCCACGTTTATGGAAAATTTTGACAAAGGAGCATACCGGCAGGGAGATTTTATTACGCTTGCCGGCACCTCTTCATTCAAAATGTTCCTGGTTGCAGCGGATGATTATGGAAAACAGGTGGTAAAAGCCTTTGAGCTTGATAATGGCAACCAGGAGTTTATAATCCAGGGACAGGAAGGCTTTACCGCAGATGAAGCAGCGGGCTTTTACAGGAAACATTGTACAACATCAAATATAAAAGTTGTAAAAGCACCATTGAAAATGCTAAGGCTGATGGGATATTTTATAAATAAATTTCATTACGGTGCAAAAATCATTGAAGCACTGAATAATTACCCCGAAAAATTTGAAGCTGAAAAAACCTGGGAAATGCTGGGAAAACCAGCAACAAAATTTGAGGATTATATCAACACCCAATAAACAAGCTTTCCTCTGCGAAATGCACTTTCTTATCTTTCACCGCGGTGTGTGTTTATGAGTCATTTTAAAACACGAACCACGGCTGTTAATGATAACAAAGTAGCTTTCACTCATTAATCCTGTATCATCAACAGTTTCTTTACATATTTCCCAACAAATACCATTCTGTCTTTCACACAATTGTTGGTATTGAATGAATGCAATGCCATTAGCCTTTGCCGATAACAACGAAAGGTTTCTTAAATTAGCTGTTGTTCGGGATGCCAGCTCACAGCAACTCGCAAACACCTGGTAATGGTGTAAAAAAAATTACTCCTGTATTGCTTCAAGATGTAAGATAACCAGCAGGAATATTATATAACCATGAATTTAACAAAGTAAAATTATTTACTTTGTTAAGATTAATTCATTTAATGTTAACATGATCTGAATGAAAATAATACATCGCCACGAACAGCCGCAGATCAACCGGTATCCATTTAAAAATAGAAGTTTAGCAGATATAAAAGGAGAGCAATGGAAGCCGATAGATGGTTTTGATGAGGTATTTTGGATCTCCAATAAAGGGAGAGTTAAAGCATGTGCCAGGCTCATTCAGAAAAAGTCGGGAGGCTCATACTGGATAAAAGAGAAAATTATAGGTCAAAATTTTCAAAAAACACTTAATAAATTCACGGGCGATTATACATACCAGTTATATACTGGAGTGGTTTATGAAGGCAGGCGTTGTCGTTTTAACATCAGACGGCTCGTATATCATCACTTCGTATCTCCCCTGCCTGAAAACGAAAACTCTGATACGGTAGTTTCAACAAAAAATGGAGATGGATTGAATTGCAGGGCAAATAATTTAACACTTATATCAATTTCTGCGAGACAAAAGAAAATATTTACTAACCAGCGGGGAGAATCTGCATTTAAAAAACTTACTGTTGATGAAAGAAAAAAAATTATAGAGAAAAACACCAGCAGAATGCTGGCTGTAAAACAATATAATATTGATGGAAAATTATTGAATCAGTACAAAAGCATTACTCTCGCGGCTAAAAAATCCGGTACAAACTTAGCAGGCATTTGTTTGTCTGCAGGTAAAAAAATGAAGTTTGCCGGTGGTTTTGTTTGGCGGTATGATAATGACTTTTATAATGGAGAGTATAAAAATATTGCACGTTACAGGAAAATTGTGCAATACAATCTTGCAGGAAAGAAAATCAAAACATATTCATCACTTAACGAAGCAGCAACGGCCGCAAAAGCAAACAAAAATTATATAATGCAGGTTTTAAAAGGAACAGGTAAACAAGCGGGTGGATTTGTGTGGAGGTATGAAGGAGAAGCCTATAATGGAGAGTTTTCCGATGTCAGAATAAAAAGGGCAAGAAAAATTGAAATGTTATCTCTTTCGGGAAAATTGATAAAAAGATACATATCTATTGCAGAAGCCTCAAGGCAAACAGGTGTAGACGGCACCTGTATTGTTATGGCTGCAAGGGGTTCACGTAAACATGCCGGCAATTTTTTATGGAGATATGCTGATTAGCAAACAAGATTTCTTCCCTGATGACGCATATCCCATAATGGATAATGGACATTGAACAGCCGACACACATGATCGGGAGTTAGGGCTTTGCGTAGAAGCCGGGAGTAGAATGGAACAGCGAATACAAAGGAAAACAATAACGGATATCCCCTTGCGCCACTGCATCGGCGTGATCTCCCTGAGAAAATTTTTTATACCGGGCAGAGCTCATGTAATATCTTTTCCCATTCTTCAGGGTTACTGCTTTTGGAGATAAAGCTATTTACCCCGCAACGCAGCATTTTTTCTTTCTTGACTTCGTTATAAAATACCGAAGTAGCGAGTATTTTAATTGACGGATGATGCTTACGTAAGTGTTGGGCTGTTTCATAGCCATCCATAATCGGCATATCTATATCGAGCAGGCATAGATCTGGCAGGCGACTTGCATAGCTAAGCTGCTCCAACAGGTGTTGCCCATTGCCGGCCTGAATAATTACGCTATACCCGTGACTAAGCAAAAATTCTGTTAATGTGCTCCGCATTAAACTATGATTATCAGCAATGGCAACTGTTGGCCTGATGTTATTCATATTGATGAATTTGGTTAGTATACGATAGAGCTTCTATTATCACAAATATACAATAGTTATCATTTAAGATAACCAACAATCCTTCGTAAATCAGGACTTTTCCTACCTTATGACCAAGATCAGCAAAGAGGATAATGTGTTTCTGAAAGCATTGGGTAAACGAATCAGGGATATCAGGAAGGAAAAAGGTTTTACCCAGGTTGAGCTGGGCGATATGATTGATATGGAGAAACCCAACATGAACCGACTCGAAAAAGGAGGTACTAACCCTACTATACTGACGCTTAAAAAAATATGCATTGCGCTTGGAATAACTTTAGACTATCTGCTGTTGGATTTGCAGCAAAATGATTAGAAGATATAACGTGCAAGCCTTTTCCCGCTTCCTTGTTGTGCTTTAATATTTTTACTTCATTGCGGGATAGCATCTATCCACGAAGCCGTTCACTTTATTTTCAGGAGATCTATCGGCAGGTATATCAGCCACGGTATTGCCTCATGTGAATCCTACGATAAATGTTCGTGAGATCCTAAACAACACTTAGGCCGAATATAATCCGGAAAATCAACCATTTACCTAACTTCGCCCAGGTTATTCACAGTTATGCACATATATCCACATCATATACAGTGCCCATTCGTAAAAACACCGCCAAATTCTCCGAAAACTCAATCCTGTTAAGGCTTTTAAAAAATCTTTTGCTGTGGATAAAATAATTAATTTAAAACTTGCGTTTAAGGTGGGAAAATGTGTTATTTTGTGGGAATAAATGGGAAATTGATATAACATTTTGTAAATGATACGGTTTTTAGGGGAATATGAAGCTACACTGGACGCAAAAGGTCGGTTTCTCTTTCCAACGGGATTTAAAAGGCAGATCCCGGAAGGAGAAACCGGTAGCTTCTTTATTAACAGGGGCTTTGAACGTTGCTTAACCCTTTACCCCATGAAAAACTGGGAGCCGATTTTTGAGGAAATGAGCAGGAAGAATGATTTTGATGCGAAGGTGCGGGAATTCAGGCGCTACTTTTTAAACGGGGTTACTGTGGAAGCGGATAGTGCTGGCAGGTTACTGTTACCCAAAAACCTGATGGAATATGCCGGGCTGCAAAAAGACATTGTATTGCTTTCCGCCATTGATAAAATAGAAATCTGGGATAAAAATAAGTACCAACAGCTCTTTGACACTTTTTCACCCGAAGCATTCAGCACACTGGCTCAGGAGGTAATGGCTAATAAACCACCACAGGCTTAGCGGAATTTGGTGAAAGGTTGAAGATAAAAAGATTAAAGTTTTCAATACCTGCCGCTTTCCGAAACGGCGGGTTTCACTTTTTTAACCGGCAACTGTGTCACAGCAATACCACATACCTGTATTGGCAAAGGAAACGATTGACCTGCTTCAGATTAAACCTGGCGGCATATATGTTGACTGCACTTTTGGAGGTGGTGGGCACAGCAGGGCTATTCTTGATACATTAGGTAACACCGGAAAACTTATCGCTTTTGACCAGGATGCCGACGCGAAAGCAAATATTCCCGGCGATGCAAGAATAACTTTTCTTCAATACAACTTCCGGCATATTCAAAAAATGCTGCGCCTGCATAAAATACCTGAAGTAGATGGCGTGCTTGCAGATCTTGGTGTATCGAGCCACCAGTTTGATGAAGGCGCTAGAGGCTTTTCCACCCGCTTTGCAGATGCGGATCTTGATATGCGGATGGATCAGCGGCAGCCAACAACCGCCGCGGATGTGATCAAAACCTACAGCGAGCAGGAACTCCACAAAATCTTTGAACGCTATGGCGAGGTTACCAATTCAAAAACCCTGGCCAAAACCATCGTTCAGCAAAGGCAGGTTAGTTCCCTAAAAACAGTGAATGATTTTAAGCATGCCGTTGCTTCGGCAGTGAAAGGTAATCCCAACAAATATTTTGCCCAGGTATTTCAGGCTTTACGCATTGCAGTGAATGATGAAATTGGAGCGCTGGAAGAAATGCTGCAACAAATCCCCAACATCCTGAAGAAAGGCGGCCGCGCTGCCATCATCACTTTTCACAGCATTGAAGACAGAACGGTAAAAAATTTTTTCCGCTATGGCAGTTTCGATGAACCTGAAACTGATTCCATATACGGCACAAAATCCGAAAGTCCTTTTAATGTAATCACCAAAAAACCAATATCCCCTTCAACAAAGGAGTTGAATGAAAACCCGAGAAGCAGAAGCGCAAGATTAAGAGTAGCTGAAAAAAAATAAAGGGAGATAGTAAAATGGAGCAAACAGAAAACATACCGCAAGAAAAACAGGAACAGCAAAAAGAAACTGCGCCTGCAAAGCATTGGAAAAAATGGTTCAGCAACGATTGGGTTGCCAGGAACATGTATTATTTCCTCTTTCTTGCAGTGTTGGCGGTTATTTATATATATAACGGGCATTATGCCGAAAACACCATTAAGGATATTAACAGAACGGCAAAAGAGCTGAAAGAATTGCAGTATGAATATAAAACAGTAAAGGGTGAACTGATGATGCGGGGCAAACAGAGTGAGCTGGCAAAAGCAGTTGAACCTTTGGGTTTGAAAGAATTGAAGACGCCGCCGGTTAAGATTGTGGAAAGCAGGGAGAAGTAATAATGTGCTCACGCCGTGGTTCGTGTCTCACGAACCACAGGAAGGCGGCGGCTGAGTGATAATGTTCTTTGCTTTAATGCTGGTTGAAACCCAAAACACTTTTGCCGTCACTGCGATCCCACCTGCGGGTTGCCTGAAGTAAAAGCATGTTGCGGCAGGAGAAGCAGTCTCCCGGATGGGCTGTGGTTCGTGAGACACGGGATGCAGATTCCTCCAAAGTCGGAATGACAAACTGAGGAATAACTATTGGACTGAATGGTAAAGCAGCAGCATAGATATAATGCCCAACAGTTGTTGACAAACTGAAAGTTGCCCTTCCGCTTGTCATCCCGGGGCACGAGGGATCTGTTTTAAACTGCCGCCATGGTTCGTGTCTCACGAACCATGAAAGAGAACCACAAAAGAGAATATAGATAGATAAATATTATACAGTACAAAACCTTGGAAGTAAAAAAAGACATATTATGGAGAGTATCGCTTTGCTTTCTGGGCATTGTGGCTTTAAGCCTGTTTATTATTGGTAAAGCATTTTACATACAACAGGTACAGGGTGAATACTGGAAAGGCATGAGCGACAGCCTGCATTTAAGCTATCGCACGCTTGATGCAGATCGCGGTACTATTTACAGTGAAGATGGAAGTATGCTCAGCACTTCCATTCCATTCTTTGACATACATATTGATTTTATGGCTGACGGCCTCCGGGAAAAAGAAGGAAAACGTTTCACTACCAACCTCGATTCCTTATCTATAGGTTTAAGCAAAATCTTCCAGGATCAATCTGCGGCCGCCTATAAAAAGCAATTGCAGGCAGGCTACAAAAAGAAAGACCGGTACTACCTGCTTAAGAAAAAAGTAAGTTTTCAGCAATACCAGGCGCTGAGAACTTTGCCACTGGTACGGCAGGGAAGAAACAAAAGTGGTTTTATTGTGGAAGATATGGAAAAGCGGCTTACGCCATTTGGATTGCTGGCAAACCGCACTATTGGTTTAGCAAGAACTTATGTTGATAATAACAGGCAGGTTGTTACGCAAAATGTGGGACTGGAAAAAACTTATGACAGCTTATTGAAAGGCGTTTCAGGCAAAAGACTGGTAAGAAGAATTTCCGGTGGCGCATACGTGCCTGTTGAAGGTTCTGAAATTGAACCGGAAAACGGGAAAGATATAGTAACAACGCTTGATGTGAACATCCAGGATATTACGCAAACCGCCTTAATGCGCATGATGACAGACAACCAGGCGCTTGAAGGCACTGCTATTGTAATGGAAGTGGCTACAGGAAAAATTAAAGCAATAGCCAACCTGGGCTTAATGCCGGATGGCTCTTATTTTGAAAAAGATAATTACGCTTTAAAAACATCTGAACCGGGTTCTACCATTAAGCTTGTTACATTAATGTCGGTATTGGAAGACAAATATGTAACGCTTAATGATATGATTGATATTGATGGCGGCGTCTGGATGCTGAACGGCCGCAGGATACAGGATGCGGAAAAATCTCCAAAGAGCCATCTTACCATTAAAGAATCTTTTGAGCACAGCAGCAATGTGGCAATGGCAAAGCTTGCTTATACTTATTACAGCAAATCACCTGCAAAGTTTGTGCAGCATTACGAAAACCTGCACCTCACTTCGCGTACCGGTGTTGATTTAAAGGAAGAGTTCAGGCCAATGGTAAAGAACCCTAAACGTAAAGACTGGCATATGCAAACATTGCCGTCAATGGGTTTTGGATATGAAGTAATGCTCAGCCCGCTGCAGATACTCATGATTTATAACGCGGTAGCCAACAACGGTAAGCTCATGAAGCCATACCTCGTTAATAAAGTTGAAAAAGATGGCAATGTGCTTACCGCATTTGAACCACAGGTATTAAACGAAAAAATATGCGCTGAACAAACACTGCATCAACTGCAGGAATGTCTTGCAGCGGTTTGTATAGATGGCACAGCAAAAAGAGTTTTCAAAACCGCTGTATACCATGCAGCAGGAAAAACCGGAACGGCAAAAGTGAATGATGGAAATTTTAAATATACCGACGGTGTATACCAGTCTTCATTTGCAGGATATTTTCCGGTAGAGAAACCTAAATATTCCTGCATAGTTGTAATAAAAAACAAGCCTCGTTCAGCGCAGTATTTAGGAGGATCTGTGGCTGCTCCTGTTTTCAGGGAAATAGCAGACAAGTTGTATGCGGGTGATATAGAGGATATGCCGGTGTACATAGCAAAAACCGCTACGGATAGTATTAAATATAAATGGAGCGGATACAGCAGCGATACTAAGAATATTTTAAAGGAAATGAATATTCCTTTCATTGATTCGGCAGCCAAAGAAGAGTGGGGATATGTATACAACGATAATAATACACCCGGCATAAAAGCGCTGGCAGTTAATGAAAATCAGGTGCCTGATGTAAAAGGTATGGGGTTGAAAGATGCGCTGTTTTTACTGGAGAACATGAACCTGAAAGTACAGGTAAAGGGAAAAGGAAAAATAATTAACCAATCTCTTGCGGCAGGTCAAACTATCGGCAAGGGACAAACGATAATGCTGGAACTGGATTAGGAGAAGGTGGAAGGTGTAGGGTAGAAGATGAGAGATTAGAGAAGGAAGACGAAAGAAAGCATAATAAAAATAAAAGGCAGGAAGCAAATAAGAATGCAGCACGCAAAAGCTGAAAGCTGACAGCTGATAGCTGACAGCCAAAACAACAAACAATGGCGGTTTTACAGGACATATTGTACAAAGTAAATATCAGGTCGGTGCACGGCAATCTCGGCGTGCAGGTAGCTGATCTGCAGATTGATTCCCGCAGGGTTTCAAACAATGCCTGTTTTATTGCTATTAAAGGAAACGCGGTTGACGGACATGCATACATAGATGCAGCTATTCAGAAGGGTGCTTCATCCATAGTGGCAGAGCATTTGCCTGCACAAAAGCAGGAAAACATTACCTATATACAGGTGGAAAACAGTGCGCTTGCCGCCGCTTATATGTCTGATAATTTTTACGGATCGCCTTCTGCAAAAATGAAAGTGGTTGGCGTTACAGGCACCAATGGTAAAACAACCATTGCCACACTGTTGTTCAAATTATTTTCCGGGTTGGGATATAAATGCGGATTGCTTTCAACAGTGCAAAACCAGGTAGGCGATGATGTTTTACCATCAACACATACCACACCTGATGCTATAAGTATAAATGCTTTGATGAAGGAAATGCTGAATAAAGGCTGTACGCATGTGTTTATGGAATGCAGCAGCCATGCCATTCACCAGCATCGTATATCAGGTTTGCATTTTGCAGGCGCTATATTCAGCAACATCACTCACGACCACCTGGATTATCATAAAACCTTTGATGAATATATACGCGTAAAAAAATCATTCTTTGACAGCCTCCCCTCAGATGCATTTGCCATTAGCAATGCGGATGATAAAAGAGGTTTGGTAATGCTGCAGAATACACAGGCAAAAAAGCATTTATACAGCCTGAGAACGCTTGCGGAGTTTAAAGGGAAAATTCTTGAAAACAACCTCACAGGTCTGCTGATGAACATTAACGACCAGGAAGTTCATTTCAGGCTTATTGGCGAATTCAATGCATATAACCTGCTGGCAGTATATGGCGCCGCAGTTTGTTTGGGAGAGGATAAATACAAAGTGCTGCAGGTGCTGAGCAATATAACCGGTGCGGAAGGAAGGTTTGACTATATAACATCAAAAGCGGAAAGAGTTATCGGCATTGTTGATTATGCGCATACGCCTGATGCATTATTAAATGTACTGGCAACTATTAAAAAGTTAAGACAGGGTCATGAAAAAATAATAACGGTAGTAGGATGCGGTGGCGACAGGGATAAAACCAAAAGGCCTGTAATGGCGGAAGTGGCCTGCGAGCATAGTGATAAAGTGGTGTTTACTTCAGACAATCCGCGGTCAGAAGACCCTGAAGCGATATTGAATGATATGCAAACCGGCTTACTGCCTTCTATGCGGAAAAAATATATTGCTATAACAGACAGGAAAGAAGCGATTAAAACAGCCATCAGTCTTGCATCAGCAGAGGATATTGTTTTGATTGCAGGAAAAGGCCATGAAAAATACCAGGAAATAAAAGGAATAAAACATCCCTTTGACGATAAGGAAGTATTAAAAGAAACTTTTGAATTATTGGGTAAATAAAACAACAAGCCAAAATGCTGTATCATTTATTTGAGTGGTTAAAATTTGAAGGCATAAAATTCCCGGGCAGCGGGTTAATGCAGTTTCTCACGTTCAGAATACTGCTGGCTGTTTTATTATCCCTGTTCATATCAACGGTATATGGAAAAAGGCTGATCAATCTTTTAAAAAGAAAACAGATCGGTGAAAGTGTTCGTGATCTCGGGCTTGCCGGTGAGCAGCAGAAAAAAGGAACACCTACCATGGGTGGCATCATTATCCTGCTGGCGATATTGATACCAACATTATTATTTGCAGATCTCGATAAAGTATATATCCGTTTAATGTTGCTGTGTACCGTATGGCTGGGCTTTATTGGTTTTATGGATGACTACTTAAAAATTAAAGCAAGAAAGACAGCGCAGGCAAAAGGAGAAAATTATAAGAAGAAAGACAGCGACGGTTTAGCGGGTATATCAAAAATAATCGGGCAGATAGGGTTAGGCGTCATCATCGGCGCTACATTATACTTTAATGATAATGTGGTGGTATGGAGAGAATATTATAACCCGCAGGGAACAAACCAGGTAACAGATATTTTAAAGAGAGGAGAAAAAAAGATTGGCGATACCATTGTAACGATGGAAGGCAAAGAGCACAGGTACGCGGTTGTGAAAACACCTATTACCACTATCCCCTTTGTAAAAAGCCATGAATTTAATTACAGTCGGCTTATTACCTGGCTGGGTGATGGTATGGAGAAATATACATGGGTTGTATACATCATCGCTGTTACACTTATTATTACCGCTGTATCAAATGGAGCAAATCTTACCGATGGGCTTGATGGTTTGGCAGCAGGGGTGAGCGCATTAATTGGCGCATGCCTTGGCGTATTTGTATATGTGAGCGGTAGTACCAGGTTTGCAGAGTATCTCAATATAATGTACATACCAAATCTCGGCGAGTTGTCAGTCTTTGTCGGTGCATTTGTTGGGGGCTGTATAGGATTCTTATGGTATAACGCCTATCCGGCGCAGGTATTTATGGGTGACACCGGAAGTCTTGCGCTTGGAGGCATTATCGCATCGCTTGCCATTATTGTAAGAAAAGAATTATTGATACCTATATTCTGTGGTGTGTTTTTGGTAGAAAACCTGAGCGTGATATTACAGGTGAGTTATTTCAAATACACCAAGCGAAAGTATGGCGAAGGGAGGCGCATTTTTTTAATGAGCCCGCTCCATCATCACTATCAAAAGCTGGGGTATCACGAAAGCAAGATAGCAGTAAGGTTCTGGATTGTAACCATACTCTGTGTATTATTTGCAATCGCAACATTTAAAATGAGATAATAAAATATTGGGAGAAGGATATAGCAGCATGGTAAAAAGAATGGTCATATTAGGTGGAGGAGAAAGCGGCATAGGTGCAGCCATCCTTGCAAAAAAGCAGGGATATGATGTGTTCCTTTCGGATGGAGGTACAATTCAACCAAAATATAAAAACGAATTGCGGCAATATGATATTGCATTTGAAGAAGGAAAACACAGCGAAGAAAGAATACTGAATGCAGATGAAGTAATGAAGAGCCCGGGCATACCCGAAAAAAACGAACTGGTAAAAAAGATAAGAGCGAAAGGCATTGAAATAATCAGTGAAATAGAACTGGCATACAGGTATAAAGGTGATAGCAGGATTATTGCCATCACCGGAAGTAATGGGAAAAGTACAACTACTTCTTTGATCTGGCATATATGTAAAACCGGTGGTATTGATTGCGCGTTGGTAGGAAACATCGGTTACTCATTTGCAAAGCAGGTGGCAACAGATCCGAAAGTGTTGTATGTAGCGGAGATCAGCAGTTTTCAGTTGGATGATATAAAAACATTCAGGCCGGATATAGCTGTTCTGTTGAATATAACAGAAGATCATCTTGACAGGTACGAGCACAAGTTTGAAAACTACATAAGGTCCAAATTCAATATCATAAAAAACCAAACGCCGCAGGATACTTTTATATACTGCGTCGATGATCCTGTGATCACTGACTATATAGCAAGAAACCCATTACATTCTAATTCATTGCCATTTACCATGTACTACCAACTACCAAAAGGAGCTTACATTAAAGAGAATATTATGACGATACAGACAGACGGAGAAAAATTTACGACCAGCGTGTTTGACTTTGCAGTTAAAGGCAGGCACAACCAATACAACACTATGGCAGCAGCACTGGCAGGAGCAACTATCGGCATTCGCAAAGAAAAGATACGCGAAGCAGTAGAAACATTTGAAAATCTTGAACACCGCATGGAAAATGTTACTACGGTGCGCGGTGTAAATTTCATTAACGATAGCAAGGCTACGAATGTAAACAGCACCTGGTTTGCTTTGGAAAGCATGACGCAACCTACCATTCTTATACTCGGCGGAGTTGATAAGGGTAATGATTATTCTGCTTTGCTTGAGCTGGTAAAGGAAAAAGTAAAAGCAATAGTATGCATGGGTGTTGATAACAGGAAAATTCATGAAGCATTTGGAAAGCATGTGGAAGTGATGGTAAATACAGCCAGCGCTAAAGAAGCAGTGCAGGCGGCTTTTCATTTAGCAAATAAAGGAGATGTGGTGTTGCTGAGTCCTGCCTGTGCAAGTTTTGACCTGTTCAAAAACTACGAAGACAGGGGGAGGCAGTTTAAAGAAGCGGTGAGGGAATTGTGAGGAGGAATGGTGAATAGACAATAGTGAATGGTGAATGGTCAAACGTGAAACCTGGAACTCGAAGTAATAGACAAAAAAGTTCTGAAACCTGATTGCTGACAGCTGATAGCTGACAGCCCAAAGCAAAAACATGCAGGCACTACTAAATAAAACCAAAGGCGACAAAGTGATATGGGCAGCAGTAATACTGCTCACCCTGGTGAGTATGCTTGTGGTATACAGCAGCACGGGCACGCTTGCATATCGTTTATCCAAAAGCGCCGAATCATACCTGTTTAAGCAGTTTGCTTTTACAGCAGTTGGTTTATTGATCATTTATTTCGCCCACCGTATTAACTATACAATCTACTCAAGGGTAGCATTGGTATTATATGTTATTTCTATCCCCTTGTTGATCTATACCCTTTTCTTTGGTGCTGAAATTAATGAAGGAACAAGATGGATAAAGCTCCCTATCATCAATCTTACCTTTCAAACATCTGACCTGGCAAAGCTTGCATTATTTATGTACCTGTCGCGCCAGCTCAGCCGTTCGCAGGATGATATAAAAGACTTTAAGAAAGGATTTCTGCCGTTGATAGTGCCTGTTGGTATTACCTGCATGCTTATAGCCCCGGCAAATCTTTCCACTGCATTATTGATTGGTGCAACAAGCATAATGCTGATGTTTATTGGCAGGGTAAGCGTAAAACATATTGCAATGGTCATCGGCATTGCTTTAATTCCATTGGTAATACTGGTAACTATTGCCACAGGGTATTACAATAAGGAAGAAGGACAGAGCAAAGAGCTTCCTGCTGTGTTGCAGATCGGTCGTATACCTACCTGGATAAAACGAATACAGGATTTTGCGTATTCCGATAAACACGAATCTGCTTACCAGGTGCAGCAAATGAAAATTGCCATTGCTAAAGGCGGATGGTTCGGGCTTGGACCCGGCAATAGTGAGCAACGCAATTTTGTGCCGCATCCTTACAGCGATTCTATCTACTCCATTATTATAGAAGAATATGGATTGATAGGCGGTATAGCAATAGTATTCATATACCTGCTTTTCCTTTTCCGGAGCATAAGAATATTTAAAAAATGTCCTTTTGCATTTGGTGCTTTTCTGGCGCTTGCATTGAGCTTTACACTCGTAATACAGGCGCTGGTAAATATGGCAGTGAATGTAAACCTGTTTCCTGTTACCGGTGTGCCGCTGCCGCTGGTCAGCATGGGGGGAAGCAGCTTTTTATTTACCTGCCTGGCAATAGGTATTTTACTGAGTGTGGCACGGAACGCGGAAAAGATGGAAGGTAATGCGGCAACTGCCGTTAACGCATAAACGAAGAAGTAATAAACATTGGCAAAAAAAATAATCATAGCAGGCGGCGGAACAGGAGGTCATATATTTCCTGCAATAGCCATTGCCAATGCATTAAAAGAAAAAGACAAGGATATAGATATACTGTTTGTGGGTGCTAAAGGGAAAATGGAGATGGAAAAAGTGCCACAGGCAGGCTACAGAATAGAAGGTTTGGATATAGCAGGGTTTAACAGGAGCTCTTTGATAAAAAATATCGGCTTGCCTTTTAAGATCATTAAAAGTTTCTTCCAGGTTAGAAACATTATTAATGGTTTTAAGCCAGATGCAGTGATAGGTGTTGGCGGGTATTCAAGCTTTCCGGCTTTGCGGTTTGCACAAACCAAAGGCATTCCAACATTTATTCACGAGGCAAATTCTTTTGGAGGTAAAGCCAATATACAGTTGAGCAAAAGGGCAAGCAGGGTATTTACAGGCAGCGATGGTATGGAACAGTTTTTCCCCGGGGAAAAAATACTGGTTACCGGCAATCCGGTGCGTAAGAGCATACTGGCCAATAGTGTAAGAAAAGAAGAAGGTTTACAATTTTTTGGATTGAGCAGTGATAGGAAAACGATACTGGTAACAGGCGGAAGTCTTGGAGCAAAATCCATCAACGAAGCGATAGCTGCAGGCATTGATGCTTTTGAAAAGAATGATGTGCAGTTGATATGGCAAACAGGCAAGCCATTCGCGGAGCAGGCAAAAAAAATGGCGGAAGGCAAGAAAGGGATATGGACCAACGATTTCATTACAAAAATGGAATACGCTTTTGCAGCGGCTGATGTAGTGATATCAAGAGCAGGCGCAATGTCGGTAGCGGAATTATGTGTGGTAAAGCAGGCGGTGGTTTTTGTTCCTTACCCTTTCGCGGCAGAAGATCATCAAACAGTGAATGCCCGCAGGCTTACGGAAAAAGGTGCAGCACTGGTGGTAAAAGACAGCGAAGCAAAAGATAAGCTGGTAACAACGGCCATTGACCTGGCATTGAATGAAAATGAAAGGCAGCAATTAAAAAATAATATCAGCAGGCTGGCAATAACAGATGCTGACGAAGTGGTGGCAGACGAAGTATTAAAAGTAATCAGAAAGCAGTAATAGTTTAATGAAGGAACTGAAGGACATACAGAAAGTATATTTTATCGGTATCGGCGGTATTGGCATGAGCGCCCTGGCGAGGTATTTTAAGTCGGTGGGTAAAGATGTGAGTGGTTATGACAGAACAGAAACCACATTAACACAGCAACTAACTGCTGAAGGTATAAACATTCATTATACAGATGATGTGGAGCTGGCACCCAAAGACGCCGATATTGTTGTGTATACCCCGGCTATTCCCAAGAATCATGCGGAGTTGCTGTATTACCAGGAGCATGAATATGATTTATTAAAGCGCAGCGATGTGCTGGGCATGATCACCCGTAGTTCTTTTAATATCTGCGTAGCAGGCACGCATGGCAAGACTACTATTACAACCATGATAGCGCATATACTGCGTCACACAGGTTATGGTTGCAATGCATTTCTCGGAGGCATAGCTGCCAACTATAACAGTAATTTCTGGAGCAGCCCGAATAATGTTTGTGTGGTGGAGGCTGATGAATACGACAGGAGTTTTTTAAAACTCAGTCCTGATATTGCAGTGATCAGCGCAATGGATGCCGACCATTTGGATATATATGGAACAGCAGAGGAAATGGAGAATGCATTTATAGCGTTCGCTGGAAAAATAAAAAAAAATGGTACCCTTTTCAGCAAGTTTGGATTAGAGCATGAACTGAAAGCTGACCATCACTATACATATAGTATTCAGCAATGGAGGGCAGATATACATGCGGAAAACATACGATCAAATAACGGAGGATATTTATTTGATGTAAAAACACCGCAAGTACTTATTAAAGATATAAGGCTATACATGGGCGGCTTGCATAATGTGGAAAATGTTTCAGTGGCAATAGGCGTAGCTAAAGCGCTTAATATAGATGATGAAAAAATAAAAGCAGCGGTAGCTGATTTTAAAGGTGTGAAAAGAAGATTTGAGTATATAGTTCCTGTGGCTGATGGTGACGGTATTGTGTATGTAGATGATTATGCGCATCATCCTGCGGAACTGGAAGCATTGCTGAGTGGAGCAAAATTGCTGTTCCCTCAAAAAAAATGCACGGTTATTTTTCAGCCGCATTTGTTCAGCAGAACAAAGGATTTTGCTGATGCATTTGCGGCAAGCCTCGACCTGGCAGATGAAACAGTTTTATTACCCATATACCCTGCACGTGAGTTGCCAATGGAAGGCGTTACAAGTGAAATGATTCTGAGCAGGATGAAAAATCCCAATAAATCTATTAAGAGTAAGGAAGGATTAATGGATTGGGTAGAGCATGATTATAAACAAAATAAAAACGCTTTACTGATAACAGCCGGCGCAGGAGATATAGATAAATTGATTGAGCCAATAAAAAAAATCATCACAGCTTAAATAATATGAAACTGAACAGGAAAAAAATAGGACGGTTTATTGCAGCTACTTTATGGGTGGCGGCCGGCATATGCCTGGTAGTGTTTCTTATTGCTGCTATGCGAAAAAGAGATGATAAAGCCTGTGCCGGAATAAATATTAATATCGGCGATGTAAAAAATAATCTTTTTGCCGACAAAAATGATATTACCGGAATGCTTACACACATGTCACCGGTAATAAAGGGAAAAGCAATCAAGGATTTTGACCTGCAGCAGATGGAAAAAAAGCTTGAGCATAATATGTGGATAAAAGATGCTGAGCTCTTTTTCGACAATAATGAAATTTTGCAGGTTAAAATAAAAGAGCGTGAACCGATGGCAAGGATATTTACTGCAGCAGGTAAAAGTTTTTACATAGATAAGGACTGGATGCGCCTGCCTTTAAGTACGAGGTTTTCTGCGCGTGTGCCGGTATTTACCAATTGCCCGCTAGACAAAACAAAATGGAACGCCGCAGATAGTACAGTGCTCAGCCAAATACAATCCATCAGCGAATTTTTAGAAAAAAACAGTTTCTGGACAGCACAGGTTGAACAGGTAAATTATTCGGATAAAAAACAATTTGAGCTGTATCCAAAAATTGGTGAGCATAAAATTGTATTAGGTAATGGCGCTGACCTTGATGTTAAATTCAGAAAGCTGTATATATTTTATAAAGAAGTGCTGGCAAAAACAGGATGGAATACCTATGCTTCTATTGATGTACAGTATAAAGGGCAGGTAGTAGCTACACGAAGAGATGCAAAAAAATCAGCAATAACATTAAACGATATAAATAATACCAACAATCCAACGCAACAAATCAACGACCATGAATAACGAACAACCCATTATAGTAGGACTTGATATAGGAACAACAAAAATTGCCGCTATAGCCGGCAGAAAAAACGAGTACGGCAAATTAGAGATACTTGGCTTCGGTCGTGCCAACAGCAATGGTGTGCAGCACGGCATGGTGCTGAATATTGATCAAACGATCAAAGCCATACAGGCAGCACTCGAAAATTGCTATGCTTCCAATCCTGATCTTGAGATCAATGAAGTATATGTGGGTATTGCAGGGCATCATATTAAAAGCCTGCAAACCCGTGGTGATATTGTTCGTCATAATACGGATGAAGAAATTTCCCAGGCGGAAATTGACCAGTTGGTATCCAATCAATACAAAACATATATACCGGCAGGCGACCAGATCATTGATGTGATACCACAGGAGTTTACCGTAGATAATTTTCAAAACATTACCAATCCTATAGGATATAGCGGTGTAAAAGTTGGCGCTAATTTCCATATTATCACAGGCGACAGAAACGCTATAAGAAATATCAACAGGAGTGTTGAAAAATCGAACCTGCAGGTTAAAGACCTGGTATTGCAGCCTTTAGCTTCAGCAGCGGCTGTTATGTGCGAGCAGGATCTTGAAGCTGGCGTTGTTATTGTAGATATTGGTGGTGGCACAACGGATATTGCTGTTTTTTATGAAGGCATTTTAAAACATACTGCTGTTATACCCTTTGGCGGAGAAAATATCACCAATGATATTAAAACAGGGTTGGGTGTTTTAAAAACACAGGCTGAACAAATGAAAGTGAAGTTTGGCAGCGCCCTGATGGATGAAGCGAGAAACAATGCCTATATCACTATCCCCGGATTACGCGGCATGACGCCTAAAGAAATCAGCGTACAGAATCTTGCAAAAATCATACAGGCAAGAATGAGTGAGATACTTGATTTTGTAACCTATCATTTAAACCAGGTAGGCATTGAAAAGAAAATGCTGAACGGAGGTATTGTGTTAACAGGAGGCGGTTCACAGTTAAAGCATTTAATTCAGTTAACGGAATATATCACAGGGTTGGATGCACGCATTGGTTTTCCTAATGAACACCTTGCTTCCGGTCATATAGATGAATTAACCAAACCAATGTATGCAACCTGTATTGGTTTAATTCTTAAAGGATATAATGTATATGAGAATACACTGGAAAAACCAAAGCTTTTAAAGTTCACAGCTAAGGAAATAAAAGAAGAAGAACCGTTGCCTGAAGCAGCAACAAAAGTGAAAGGCCTGGGTGAAGAGAAAACCAGAAAACGTAAAAGCCTGAAAGATTTTATGGATTCCATAAAAGGGGGGTTGATTGATTTGTTTAAAGAAGAAGGAGATCAGCAGTTGAAATAGCCTTTAGCTATCAGCAATCAGGTATCAGCTAATAGCTGAAAGCTGACTGCTGATAGCTCAACATACTTACAACCATTAATTCACAACATGCTTAGCAGCTTATGTCATGCTGGTAAGAATAAAAATTAAGCGACAATATGATACACTTTGATTTGCCTAAAGAGAAGTCATCCATCATTAAAGTGATTGGAGTAGGCGGCGGCGGAAGCAACGCGGTAAACCACATGTTTAGCCAGGACATTGATGGCGTTAACTTCATCATCTGTAACACAGATGCCCAGGCACTTTCGCTGAGTAAGGTTCCTAATAAAGTGCAGCTTGGACCCATGCTTACACAAGGGCTTGGAGCAGGTGCCAATCCGGATATTGGCAGGCAGGCTACTGAAGAAAGCCTTGAAGAAATAAGGAGGATACTTGAAGTAAATACCAAGATGGCCTTTATTACAGCCGGCATGGGTGGAGGTACAGGTACCGGTGGTGCGCCTATACTTGCAAAAATCTGTAAAGACCTTGGCATACTCACCGTTGGTATTGTTACCACTCCGTTTGCTTACGAGGGCAAAAAAAGATTCGCGCAGGCACAGGAAGGCATTAATAAACTAAAAGATTATGTTGATACATTGCTGGTTATCAGCAACGACAAAATGCGTCACCAGTATGGCAACCTTACCATGCGTGCTGCGTTTGCCAAAGCCGATAATATACTTGCCACCGCTGCAAAGTGTATAACTGATGTGATCAACTCAACCGGACAGATAAATGTTGACTTTGCCGATGTATGCACAGTTATGCGTGATGGTGGTGTTGCCATACTGGGCAGCGCTTCTGCTGATGGAGAAAACAGGGCGCAAAAAGCCATACAGGATGCTATTAACTCTCCGTTGCTGAATGATAATGATATCCGCGGGGCAAAATGGATACTTATCAATATCAATTCTGCTGAAGGAGAATCAGAGTTTACGATGGACGAAGTGGATATTATCCAGAATTACCTGATCAGCCAGGCAGGAGAGCATACCAATGTAATACTCGGCCTTGGATATGATAATAGCCTTGACAACAAAATTGGTATAACATTAATAGCCACAGGCTTTGATCATAAAGATCCGTTCGCAAAAGAAGAAGTAAGAAAGCCTGAAGAAAAGAAGGCTCCGGAAAAAATCATACTTACGCTTGACGGGCAGGAAGTAAATAAGCAGGAAACGCCAAAGGCAGCGCTGGTAGAAGACCCGATGGCGCCTACCATTACAGAAGTTGTTGAAAATAAAAGTGTTCTGGATATAGTGAGTACATCTCCTGAAATTGATCGAAAAGAAGAGAAAGAAATATTGCATTTAGATATTTCTTCATTACCTTCAACCCCGCCTCCATCCATTGAAAAAGAAGCAAAAGAAATCACTTTGGATTTCTCGCCTAACCCGGCAACCCGTTTAGATATTAACACAACTTATATTAAAGAAGCTAGCACCACCCCGACGTCAGGTGGTTATTTGTCAAAGCCATCCAATATATATGCGGATGAACCTGTTAAAACAGATTCGGCTTTAAAAACCACGGATGACATTTCATCATCTCAAAGTAAAGAGGTTGCCGACGGGCAAACAAATGAAATGCAGATGGTGATAAAAGATTCCAATGCGGCGAACGAGCCCATCGTACCGACAACTCTAAGCGAAAGCTATTCTGTCGAGGAGCCTGCGATGCAGGACGAGGCAGAAGATCAAAAACGGAGAGCGGCAGAACGTATAAACAAGTTGCGCAATTTGTCTTACAATGCTGCGGATCCTAATAATGAGTTTGAAAATGTACCAGCTTATGTTCGCCGCAATTTTCAATTAAAAGATGCACTCGCATCTGTAGAAAAATTCTACAGTAATTATTCCGTAAAAAAAGATGAAAACGACCAAACCCAGATAAGTACTATCAATACTTTCCTGGATGGTAAACGCCCTGATTAATTTCAGGATGATATACAATTGGTGAAAGGAGCCTGCCCACTCCTTTCACCTGCTGCAAAGCAACCTGTGATATTAAATATTCACCAAATATCTTACCATCATGCCTACTATACTTATCGGCGGCGGATCGGGCTTAATCGGCCGCAAGCTTTCTACCATGCTTTTGGAAAAAGGCTATGATGTTATTATTCTTTCCAGGAAAACAAAAACATCCTCCAACCCCAAACTTTCATACGCGCTGTGGAATACCGATAACCAGGCAATGGATATTAATGCCTTTGCAAAATCAGATTATATCATCAATCTTGCCGGCGAAGGGGTTGCCGACAAAAGATGGTCAAAAAAAAGAAAAAAAATTATTGAGGAGAGCAGGATTAAAAGTTGCGGGCTTATTGTGAACACACTTCGCAATAATGCCAATAAAATAAAAGCAGTAATCAATGCTTCAGCTATTGGCTGGTATGGTAAAGATGAAAACAATACAAGCCCTGCTTTTACCGAAGATGCCCCTCCTGCAAATGATTTTTTTGGAGAAACCTGCAGGAAATGGGAAGCAGCTATTGACCCGGTAACAGCGCTTGGAAAAAGGCTGGTGAAAATAAGGGTAGGCATGGTACTGAGCAAAGAAGCCGGCGCATTACAGGAGTTTGCAAAGCCACTCCGTTTTGGCTTTGCTGCTGTACTAGGCAATGGCAAACAAATACAGAGCTGGATACATATTGACGATCTATGCAGAATATTTATACATGCGCTGGAAAATGAATCACTGAGCGGAGCATATAATGCTGTGGCGCCAGGGCCTGTTGATAATAAAACTTTGGTAACCACCCTGGCAAAAAAGGTTAAAGGCTCTTTTTACATACCTGTATATGTACCTTCATTTGTATTAAAACTTGCGGTCGGAGAATTGAGCGCTGAATTATTGAAAAGCATAACGGTAAGCAGTACACGCATAAAGGATGCCGGTTTTCAATTTATATTTCCTTCTGCAGAAGCTGCTGTTAATGATCTTGTTTAAAATATTAGTTTGCTAACTTAGCTGATAGAAAATTTATTACAACACACTGTAAATCTATTTTGATGAAACGCATATTAGTATTACCGTTTCTATTATTACTGGCGCACTCCTGTATAAACCGGGAAACTGTTCATGGTAATGGTAATGAAACTACCGAATCTAGAAACCCCGGCTCATTCAAACGAATACAGTTGATGGGTTCCATGGATGTGGAGATAAAAAAAGGTGATGAACGTTCTGTTGAAATAAACGCAGAAGAGAACCTTCTCCCCTATATTGAAACAAAAGTGGAAGGTGATAAGCTTATTGTAAAATTCAGTGATGATGTAAATATTGATGCAGACAAAGATATTATTGTAAAAGTAACCACGCCGGCATTGACTGAAGCTTCGGTTATGGGTTCGGGTGATATCAGCGGAGATGGAAAATTTGAAAGTGATGATAAAATAGAGATCAATGTGCTGGGTTCCGGGAATGTAAAGATGGAATTAGATGCACCTGCCGTAGAAGCAAAAGTTACAGGCTCGGGCGATATTGATATTGCGGGTAATACAAAAGATGCCACATACAACACAATGGGTAGCGGTAATATAAAAGCAAGCGACCTTAAAGCCGAAAATACTGAAGCCAAAACAATGGGTAGTGGCAACATCAGGGCTTTTGCCAGCGTTAAATTAAAAGCAACTATTATGGGCAGCGGAGATATATCATATAAAGGGGGTGGCGCGGTAACCTCTAACGTTCATGGCAGCGGCGCTGTTAAGACTATAGAATAACTTATTTATTGCTATGCAAAGTTTTCAGACTTCGCATCACTAAGTTCTCCGGAGACTCCGTCTTCTCCAAAGCTGGCAGGTTTTAAAAACCTGCCAGCTTTCTTTACCTTTGCCTCCATTTTCTTATTATGAAGATTTTAATGGTATGCCTCGGTAATATATGCAGGAGCCCGCTGGCAGAAGGTATAATGGAGCATAAAATACAGGAGTATCATCTTGACTGGCAGGTAGACAGCGCAGGCACAAATGGCTACCATGTTGGCGAAGCACCGCACAGACTATCACAAAAAGTTGCGGCTGTAAACGGTATAGATATCAGCAAACAAAGTGCAAGAGATTTTTCAGCCCGTGATTTTGAAAAATTCGATATTATCTATGCGATGGCAAAAGATGTGATTGATGAAATAAAATGGATTGCCGGCAAAAGCTTTGATGCAGGAAAAGTAAAACTATTAATGGATGAAGTATACCCCGGCAAAAAGGTAGATGTGCCTGATCCCTGGTATGGACCAGAGCCCGGCTACCATGAAGTATATAAAATGATTGATAAAGCCTGTGATAATATTATTAAAAAATACGCAGAGCAAAAAACAAAGTGATCTCCTTTATATTAAATAATTCATTCAGCATTATCAGAATAAACATATTATGAGTAAGCCCTCACTACCCCAAGGCACGCGGGATTTTGGACCTGATGTTGTACGCAAACGCAACTATATCATCAACACTATAAAAGCCGCATTTGAAGTATATGGATTTGAGCCGCTTGAAACACCTGCCATGGAAAATCTTGACACACTCATGGGTAAATATGGCGAGGAAGGAGATAAGCTTATTTTCAAAATCCTGAATAACGGGTTAAGTGATCCTAAGAATATTGACAAAGCAAAACTGGCTTTTGAAAATGTGCTGCAGGGGAAGAATGATAAGCACTTAACCGAACGTGCATTAAAGTATGACCTCACTATACCTTTTGCAAGGTATGTTGCCATGAATCACTGGCAGCTGACGTTTCCGTTTAAACGCTACCAGGTGCAGCCGGTATGGCGCGCTGATCGCCCGCAAAAAGGAAGATACCGTGAGTTTTACCAATGCGATGCGGATGTCGTGGGCAGTACATCTTTGCTGAACGAAATTGAGCTCACCAATATTTACGACAGTGTATTTGCAACACTTGGTGTGGCAGTTGAGATAAAGATCAATAACCGTAAAGTTCTTGCAGCGCTTGCCGAAATATGCGGAGGCGCGGATAAAATCACGGATATAACCATTGCCATTGATAAGCTGGATAAAATAGGCATTGATAAAGTAAAAGAAGAACTCTTACAAAGAGGGCTTCAGCAAAACCAGGTTGATATCATTACACAATACCTTGATTTATCCGGGGATAATTTTGAGAAACTTGAAAAAATAAAAAACCTGCTTTCAGCCAGCGAAACAGGTATAAAAGGCATCGAAGCGCTAACATACATCATTAATCATCCCGCAGCTTCATCCCTCAAAAACAAACTGGTTATTGATTTTACCTTAGCAAGAGGATTAAATTATTATACCGGTACCATCTTTGAAATTAAAGCATTGGATGCTCAGATAGGCAGTATTGGCGGTGGGGGCAGATATGATGATCTCACCGGATTGTTCGGCGTGCCCAATGTACCCGGTGTTGGTATTTCATTTGGTGTAGACAGGATATATGATGTGCTGGAAGAATTAAAATTATTTCCGCAGGCTGTGCACAGCGGCACACAGGTGTTGTTTTTTAATTTGGGAGAAGCAGAAAGCAACAAGTCGTTTGAACTGATGCAGCAATTGCGCAGTAAAGCCATTTCCTGCCAGCTATACCACGAACAGGCAAAATTTGACAAGCAGTTTAAATACGCCGAAAAGAAAAATATTCCTTTCGTAGTGATGATCGGCAGCCGCGAACTGGAAAATAACGTCTGCAATATCAAAAAACTAGCGACAGGAGAACAGGTGAGCCTGCCATTAAGCGAATTAGGCGACTATTCATTTAGCTGATTTTCAAGGCGGAAGGCAATAGTGAATACGCAATGGGTAATAGTGAATGCGCAATGGGCAATAGTGCATTGGGAATTACAATACTACCTGTTTTTATTCACCATTGCGCATTCACTATTGCCCATTCACCATTGCCCTATTGTCATCCAATTGCAAGTTTACCAAATGCGTAAACCGGTTTTCCGCATTTCGATACTAAGGCGCGGCGCGGATGCCTATTTTTGTTACATGATTTCGGACAAACGCTCCGGTAGTTCTTTAGAAGTGGAAAAATCCTTTAAAAATTTCGATCTCATTGGCCTTTCCGGTTTTTCTGTTGTAACCGGCAATAGTTTTACGGATGTGGCCGGCTATTTAAAATAGCATTATCTTCCAGTCGTTGCTTTCCCATCAATATGTTTAGTACTTTTAGCAAAATCATTAATAATGAAGCCGCTTACTGCAAACTATCTCAATGCAATTATATTAATAGCAGCAGGTATTTATGGTTATTTTTTGCTGCCGCTTGGCCCGGATGAAAAACGCTCAGCAACTGCATTAATTCCTGCATTCAGTGGTTTGCTGTTAGTGATACTCGGTTTTATATGGCCTTCAAAACAAAGATTAGCCGCTCATATTGCTTCAGTAGTTGTACTTATACTTTTGGTAATGTGTATTATGCGGTTTTTTAAAATTGAAGATTGGAATGCCAAGAAATATGTTTTCCTTATCTGCATCCTCAGTAATCTTATTACATTAATCATCTTTATCAGGAGTTTTGTTGCGGCGAGACTATTGAAGAAATAGCCTGAACGAAATTTTAAATTCGGTTTTGCGTTAGTTTATTATCATGTATTTTTTTAATGCATGCTAAGCAAACTAATGGAAGAAAATTCAGCAAAAAAAGATTGGGTGAGAATCTTTTCTCCCGCTATTTTGGGAGTGATATTTTCCATTATTGGCATAATAGTAAGCTATGCTGAACTCAACGGCTCAGGTGGTTGGAGTCTTTTAGGCATCATCGCCTTAGCACCTGTTGTTATCATACTATTGACTGTGGATGTTTTTGTTAAGTTAATTTTTTTTAGATATAAGACAGCTATAATCTGGTTAGTTGAAATACTGGCTTTGGGTTTGGTATATCTTCTTTGGATATCAAGGTTTGGTTAGTAAATTTCTTTCTCTTATCTCCGTAATTTGCACCTCCTCCATGCAATTGCAAAAAACCATAGGGTATAAAATTATTTCAGAATGGCTGGCAAAGAAAAATTTTCGTGCCTTCGCTTTCCAGGAAGAAACATGGCAGCATATTATTAATGGCAAAAGCGGGCTTGTTAACGCGCCTACCGGTTTTGGAAAAACCTTTTCTGTTTTTCTCGGCGCTGTAATTGATTTTATTAATCATCATCCCAACAATTATCAAACACTCTCTTCTAATAAACTTCAGCTCATTTGGGTTACACCGCTGCGTGCACTGGCAAAAGATATTGGACGTGCTATGGAAGAAGTGATTTATGAATTAGGCATGCAATGGAAAGTGGGCATCAGGAATGGGGATACGGAAGTAAAGGAAAGACAGCGGCAAAAAAAATCTCCGCCCGAGATAATGATTATTACACCAGAAAGCATGCACCTGCTGCTTGCTCAAAAAGGGTATGCCGATTTTTTTGCCACGCTTAAAATGATTGCTGTTGACGAATGGCATGAGTTGCTGGGAAGCAAACGCGGTGTGCAGGTTGAACTTGCCGTCAGCCGGTTAGTAACGATATCAAAAATACATAATCGTTCCCGGCTACAGGTGTGGGGCATTTCCGCAACCATAGGCAATCTTGAAGCAGCAGGAGAAGTACTGCTATCTTCTTTAGACGAAAATAAAAAAGCGGTTATTGTAAAAGCTGCGCTTAAAAAAAGTATTTCGGTTGAATCTATACTACCGGATGAAATTGAAAAATATCCCTGGGCAGGGCATCTTGGTATTAAGCTTGTTCAGAAAGTATTGCCCATAATAAATGAAAGCCGCACTACACTCATTTTTATTAATACAAGAGGAATGAGTGAAATATGGTACCAGGGTTTGCTTACTGCTGCACCTGATTTAGCAGGCGCAATTGCGCTGCATCATGGCAGTATAGAACCCGAACTGAGAACATGGGTGGAAGAGGCGCTGCACGCGGGTGTGCTGAAAGCCGTTGTTTGTACCGCAAGTCTTGATCTGGGTGTTGATTTTCGTCCGGTAGAAACCGTTATACAGGTAGGTTCACCTAAAGGGGTTGCCAGGTTTTTACAGAGAGCAGGACGCAGCGGGCATCAGCCAGACGCGGTAAGTAAAATATATTTTCTGCCTACACATTCACTTGAACTGGTTGAAGCTTCTGCATTGAAAACCGCTATTGATAAAAAAATCATTGAGAGCAGGGAGCCAATGGTATTATGCTTTGATGTGCTGATACAATATCTCTGCACACTCGCTGTTTCCGACGGGTTTGAACCAGAGCAAATTTATAAGGAAGTATTATCAACACATTGCTATAAAAATATTACCCGGGATGAATGGTTACAGATATTGCAATTTATTACCGCTGGTGGCGTAGCGCTGAATCAATATGATGAGTTTAAAAAAGTTGAAATTATTGATGGTATATACCGCATAACCAACAGGCGCATTGCTATGCGCCACCGCATGCATATCGGCACTATTGTGAGTGAAGCAATGCTGAAGGTAAAATTCATGTCGGGAGGATATGTAGGTGTAATTGAAGAATGGTTTATATCAAGACTTGATCCAGGAGATACCTTTACATTAGCAGGAAGAACACTGGAGCTTGTTGCGATAAAAGATATGATGGTACTGGTAAAAAAATCTTCTGCCAGGAAAGCGATCGTACCAAGCTGGCAGGGTGGCAGGATGCCTTTATCTGCAAATCTTGGAGAAATATTACGGAACGAATTAAATAAAGCGGATACCACAAAAACAAAACAAAAAGAAATAGAAATATCCGCGTTGCAACCCTTATTTGCGTTGCAAAAGAAATTGTCGCATGTGCCCCGTAATAATGAGCTGCTGATAGAACATATACAAACCGATGATGGCTATCATTTATTTGTTTATCCGTTTGAGGGCAGGCTGGTGCACGAAGCGATGGCAGCGATACTTGCCTGGCGCATCAGCCAGGTAATGCCAATCACTTTTTCATTTGCTATGAATGATTATGGATTTGAATTACTGAGCGATCAGCCAATCCCTGTGGATGACAGCAATGTGTATGAATTATTTTCGCCGGGTAATCTTTTAAACGACATACAACGCAGTGTGAATGCCACAGAAATGGCCATGCGTAAATTCAGGGATATAGCAGTAATAGGCGGTTTGATTTTCCAGGGATTTCCGGGCGAGCAAAAGAAAGCAAGACACCTGCAATCTTCGGCGTCATTGCTTTTTAAGGTGTTTATGGAATATGATTCAGACAATGTATTAATACAACAGGCATTCAGGGAAGTGCTGGACCAGCAGATGGAAGAGGTAAGATTAAGAAATATGCTGGAACGTATTCAGCAGTCTTCCATTATTATCACATTTCCCGAACACCTTACACCTTTTTGTTTCCCGATCAAGGTTGACAGTATGCGGGAGTCGCTCACATCAGAAAAGCTGGAAGACCGGATAAGGAAAATGCAACAACAATTGGCATAGCACAGCCGGAAGCCTCCGCTTAGATAAAAGTCGCGCAGCGATATACAGATGAACGTAATGCGACGCAACAGGAGCCCAATAGTATTACTGCGGCCGGTAAACAAAACAGCATTAAGCATTTGATTAAAGTAAATGTAAAAACACCTGTTTAGGCACTAAAAAATATTTCTATACTTTTGCCAACTATTTCAATTATTCACTATTAAAACTTACACATGAAATTGATTGCAGGCTTCCTGGTTTCTATGCTGGGTATTTTTGCTATTACTTCCTGCAACAGCAATTCATCTTCTGCTAATAATGCAGATAGTGCCGCTGTTGCTAATGCAGACGCTGCCACAAACGTGGGCACCACTGCCGGTTTTAAACTGGGTGTTCAGATGTGGACATTCAGGATGTTTCCTGTTGCTGATGCCTTAAATAAAGTAGACAGCGCGGGCATTAAGCATATTGAAGCTTTTTGGGGACAAAAACTTGGCGGCGATATGAAGGGCGAATTTGGCATTAATATGTCTGCCGAAGACAAAGAAAAACTGAAAAAACTTTTGCAATCAAAGGGTATTGACATTGTGGCAATGGGCGTTATCTCTCCCGGCACTAAAGAAGAATGGGTTAAGGCTTTTGATCTTGCAAAAGAGTTTGGTTTAAAATATATTACTGCCGAACCTAAAAAGGAATTCTGGGATTTGATTGACAGCCTGGGTGGCGCATCAGGAATAAAGATCGCTATTCATGATCACCCAAAACCCAATGCATATGAGCATCCTGATTCAGTGCTTGCCGCTATACAGGGGCATCCGAATATTGGCGCATGCGCAGATATTGGTCACTGGGCACGTAATGGATTGGACCCTGTAGAATGTCTTAAAAAACTGGAAGGACATGTATATGGCGGACATCTGAAAGATATTGTAAAGTTTGATGATCCTAAAGCTGCGGATACGGTAGTAAGCAAGGGTGTAATTAATATACCTGCAGTACTTGCCGAACTGAAAAGGCAAAGTTTTGATGGCATGTTATCTATAGAACATGAATCTAACTGGTATAATAATTTGCCTGATGTGACATTTACAAGAGAATATTATGATGCGGAGGTAGGTAAGCTGAATAAGTAGAGAGAGCAATGGGCAATGGTGAATAGTGAATGAGCGCACAACTTATAACCAGAAACCCGAAACTCAAAACCAGAAACCTAAAAAGCTGATGTCCGGAGCGGTTTAAAGCTGCTTCGGATATCTTTTTATACAAACGATTTATGCTGCGCAAAGAAGCAGGCAAAACACTCAGGCTCGCCTTCCCTATCATTATTGGGGAACTGGCACAAATGGCATTGCACATTATTGACGCCGCAATGGTTGGAGCTATCAGCTATAAGCAACTTGCCGCTTCGGCATTGGTGATTAACGCAATGAATATTCCTTTTGTATTAGGTATAGGAATGACGATTTCTGTATCTCAAATGGTATCAATGGCGCATGGTAAACGCGACGGGCAACTGGTATCTCATTATTTTTTCAACGGGTTTGTGCTTTGCACGGTAACCGCCCTGCTTATATCTCTTTCGCTGGTTTTTGGCAAAGGAATATTAACCCATCTCGGACAGGACGTTGAAGTGGCGCAACTGGCATTACCTTTTATGCAATTGATGTCTCTGTCTATTATTCCGATGTTGTTGTTTATGACGCTTAAACAATTTACAGATGGATTGGAATATACCAGGACGGCAATGCTGTTATCCATATGCGGAATGCCTGTTAATATTTTCCTGAACTGGCTGCTTATTTACGGAAACCTTGGTTTTCCCCGGCTTGAATTAAGAGGTGCGGGATGGGCTACGTTAATTACCCGCTCGCTGATGTTTATTGCACTTGCTTTGGTTGTTGCAAAGCACAGAACGTTTAGCCGCTATATGGCAGTAAAAAGTACTCAATGGAAGCTGAAATGGAAAACAATAAAGGAATTGCTGCATATTGGTGTGCCAAGTAGCTTACAAATAGGTATGGAAGCCGGCGCTTTTGCTGTATCAGGCATCATCATTGGCACTATTGGCGCGGTTGCACAGGCTGCCCACCAGATTGCTTTAAGTTGCGCTTCATTTACATTTATGGTCTCGATGGGATTAGCGCAGGCGGGTTCCATAAGGGTAAGCAATGCCTTTGGCAGAAAAGATCGTATAATGATAAACGTTATAGGCAGAAGCACGTTGATCACAGCCTTATTTTACGGTATTTTTTGTGCAATAATTTTTTCCATCTTCAGATACCATCTTCCTGTTTTCTTTAATAAAAATGAAACTGTGATTCATCTCGCTGCGCTCCTGTTATTATACGCAGCTATATTCCAGATATCAGACAGTACACAGGCTATAGGCGCAGGGTTATTACGGGGAATTAAAGATGTGAAAGTACCCACTATGCTGGTAGTAATTGCCTACTGGATTGTTGGCATACCGGTAGGATACCTGTTTGCTTTCAAGTTTAATATGGGCGCGCCGGGTATATGGCTGGGATTGATAACAGGATTAACACTGGCGTCTGTATTTTTAGTGATAAGGTTTCTGAGAATGTCAAAAACATAGTAGTTGCATACCTCTTTAATTAACACATCAAACCGTCAGTTTAATCACTATTTTCTTTTACTTTGAAACATGAACAGGAAAAATTTTCTTTCTCTTTTTACTGCAGGCATTAGCTTACCGGGCATTGTAAGCGCTGCTGAATTTCCTGAACCACCAATGATTGTTCCTCCTGCATTAAAACCAGGAGATACGATTGGCATTATTTCGCCAGCAGGGTATATAACAGAAACCGAATTGCAGCCTGCAGTTAAAAAAATGCAGGAATGGGGATTTAAAATACGCCTGGGAAAAACCATAGGTAAACGAGATTTCAGCTTTGGCGGCACTGACGCGGAACGAACTGCTGACTTTCAGCAAATGCTGGATGATAGTTCCATCAAAGCTATAATGTGTGCAAGGGGTGGCTACGGTGTTGTAAGAATTATTGACAATATAGATTTTTCAAAATTTCACCTGAGGCCGAAGTGGATCATTGGGTTTAGTGATATAACCGTTATTCATGCACATATCAACAGCAATTATAAGGCAGCTTCCATTCATTCAAAAATGTGTAACAGCTTTCCTGAAGACTGGACTAAAGCAGAGCCTTCTCAAATAGAAACCATACAATCCATAAAAGATGCGCTGACAGGCATTAAGATGAAATATCAGTTGCCTGCCAATGAAAAAAACAGGAAAGGCATTACCGAAGGCACTTTGATTGGAGGCAACCTGAAAACCCTGGAAACATTAGCCGGAACAAAATCAGAAATTAAATCCGCGGGTAAAATTTTGTTTGTAGAAGATACCGGGGAATATTTGTACAGCATTGATCGTATGTTCTGGAACCTGAAACGTACCAATAAATTATCTCAGCTTAAAGGGCTTATTATAGGAGGGTTTAAAATAAAGCCGGATGATCCGGGAGAAGAATTTGGCAGAACATTATATGATATTGTTTGGGAAAAAGTAAAGGAGTATAATTACCCTGTTTGTTTTGATTTTCCCGTAGGGCATCAAAAAAATAATTTCGCATTAAAATGCGGTGTAATGCACCGGTTGAGTGTAATAGCGGATAAAGTGGAACTGGTGGAGATTTAAGCTATCAGCAGTGAGCTGTGAGCCCGAAACCCGCAACTTGAAACCAATTCAACAATAATGACTAAAATTCCTGCATATCTAAAAAAAGGAGATACCATAGGTATTACCTGCCCGGCTGGCTTTATGACTTTAGAGCGGATTGCGGTTTGTGTAAAAACCCTGGAACAATGGGGTTACAAAGTAAAAGTTGGCAGCACTTTATTCAGCACATCTGAAAACTATTTTTCCGGCTCAGATGCAGAAAGGCTTGCCGACTTTCAGCGAATGCTGGATGATGATAATATTAATGCTATTCTCTGCGGCCGCGGCGGATATGGAACAGGCAGGATTATCGAAGAAATTGATTTTAAAAAATTCAGGAAAAAACCAAAATGGATCATCGGCTTTAGCGATATTACCATTTTGCATACGCATATTTTCAGCAACTATAATACGGCAACATTGCATGCACCAATGGCTGCAGCTTTTGCAGATGCAGGCGTGGAAAGCAAAGCCATTCAATCGCTCAAAGCGGCATTAACAGGTAACCCTGCGAAATATTCAATTTCCTCATCGGTTTATAATAAACCTGGCGAGGCAAGTGGCACTTTAATCGGCGGAAATCTCGCACTGCTGGCTCATGTAGTTGGCTCATCATCTGATGTCAATACAAAAAATAAAATACTTTTTATTGAAGATACCGGTGAGTATTTGTATAACATTGACCGCATGCTTTATCAATTAAAACGCAGCGGAAAGTTAAAATACCTTGCAGGGCTGGTAGTTGGCGGCTTTACTGATATGAAGGATACGCAGCGCCCATTTGGTAAAAATATATATAACATAGTGAGTGAAATAATACAGGAATATAACTATCCTGTTTGCTTTGATTTTCCTGTAAGTCACGATAAAGAAAACTACGCATTGAAAACAGGCGTGACATGGAATTTAAAAATATCAGGTAAAAAAACAGTACTTAGGGAGATATAATATTGAGGAAAACCAAATTACAATTATCTGTCTATTTGAAAAGTATATAAACCCTACTCCAGCATATTTTATCAATAACCAGGTCTGCCGTTATTTATTTCCTGAACATCTTCCAGTTGGCCAATAATATACCGCTGAAAACCAGCACCATGCCTACCACATGTACCCATGTAAAAGCCTCATGTAAAATCAATGCGGCTTCAATACTGCTGAATATAATAAGCAGGTTACCAAAAATTGCCGTTCTTCCGGCGCCTAATTTTTCAATAGCGCTGTTCCATAATAAATATGAAATCACTGAAGATCCAACGCCAAGAAACAAAATGATATATACCAGGTTAGCGCTCCATTGCACAGGTGGCGCGTGCAGTACATCCCATATATATAATGGTATAAGTAAAATTGTGCCCACGCTGAAAATAATACCGAGAAAACTGTTGGCAGAAATGCCGGAAGGCTTTTTCCGGGTGAAGATATTATATACCGCAAAACAGGCTGCCCCCAGTAATACCCATTTATCTCCGGTACTGAAATGAAAGTTTACCAGGTTACTCCAATTGCCCCGGCTCAATAAGAATAAAACACCGGCTACGCAAAGCAGCACTCCTGCAAACTTCAACAAACCAATTTCTTCTTTCAAAAATATACGTGCAAGTATTATGGCAATAATAGGCGATGACGTTGTGCCGATCAAAGCAAGGTTAATAGCTGTGGTATAATGACCGCCTATATATACAAATGTGTTGAAAAGAGTTATGCCAAACAACGCCGTCCAGAAAAGATACTTCCATGAGGCAATGATGACAGTCCTTTCTTCATATATTTTTTTAAAAGAAAACGGCAAGATACAAACCGCCGCACACAACCACCTGAAAAAGGCAAGACTGAAAGGCTGGATATCATGTATTACTGCCCTGGCAACAATAAAATTTCCCGACCATATCATTACAGCTAATAATGCCAAACCTGCTCCCGCTAACTGACTTTTTCCGGATGTGCTCATATTTGCGAGAGCAAATATAGCATTGCGCGGTTACTTTGCCGTATCTACCGGACTGGGCGTTCCTTTCCTGTAAGAAGTAGTATCTGTTGACGGATATAAAGTATCTGTTGGTTTCGAAGAATCGCTTTTCATCATGGTATCAGCACTATCAGTAATAATAGCGTTTTCCTTAATATACCTGTCAGATGAGGTATTGCCGCTACACGATATAAATACCATTACTGCAATGACGGCAGATAGCTTTTTCATACAATGCTTTTCTTATAGGGCAACAATAATGCTGCCATTAAGCATCTGCGCTGTATTAACTATATCAATGGGGAAGAATTAACACAATGCGGACAAAACCCGCGATGCTATTTCAGCAATTTACTGAACCGCTGCAGGTCAGCAATTTCTGAAGCGCTAAGCGTTTCATTATTATCATACTTGGCTTTTAAAAACAACACCATCTTATGCCGGGGATATTTTGTCAGTATATCATCGATCATTTTACCGGTAGCCTCATCTTTTGTATAAAGCGGTGTTGGCTTTGGTGGTGCGGATTTAAACCTTGTCGGCTTTTTCTTTATAATAGCTTCCAGTGTGGTTAATTTACTTTCAGGTATAGTATCAACCCTGGAAGCTTTATGAAATAAACCTTCCAGCTGCTTTTTACTTAAGCTGCCGCGTTCTTCATATTGAAACGCAAGGCTTTTTACAAAGGTTGAATCCGGCCGTGCATCAAGCACAGCTTTGAGTATATCACTAACAATATCAACATCCGGTTTTTTTCTTTGCAGCATAATAATTCAATTACCAAATCTCTTATTTTTTTAGAAATATGGCTTATATTTTTCTGTTGGGCATTCATCAAAAACAATATTATCTCAAATGCTGATCAACAATAACTTTAAGAACTCTTTAATAAAATAAAATATCCTCATTCAGATGGCATATTATCTTTGCTGCCACAAAACAAGACCCATTATGATTAAGAAAAAATTCGTGCTTTCTATTATTTTATTCACGGCCTTCACTGGAGTATTTGCACAAAATGGAGATGATAAGCTGGTCAGACTAGGTATCCGTGCAGGAGCCGGGCTTCAAACCATTTATGGTGAAGCTTTTAACGGTGATAAATTAAATAATGATTTCAGGGTTGGCTATCATGCAGGAATAACTGCTGATTTGCTGGTTACACCTGCCTTTTATCTTCAGCCTGCGTTAATATATTCAGTAAAAGGAGCTAAAAGAAGTGCTGCCAGTACTGACGTTACTGAAAACATTTCATATATAGAATTACCCGTGAACCTCCTTCTTAAACCCGAATTGGGGAATGGCAGATTATTACTCGGCGCCGGGCCGTATATTGCTTATGGTATAAATGGTTTTCAAAAGTCAGAATCAGAAAACACCTCCGCAAAACTGAATGCAAAATTTAAAAACACGGTTACAGCAGAGGATATTTCTGCAGCTGATGTATTTAATAATAATTATTATTTTTTAAAGCCTTTCGATTTTGGCGCGAATGTATTGGCAGGATATGAATTTAATGGCGGGTTTAATATACAGGTAAACGGGCAGTTTGGATTAACCAATATGCAGCCGAAAATAGAAGGCGTTACAACCGCTAATAAAGCAAATGCAAAACATCTTGGTTTTGGTATTTCATTGGGATATAAATTCTAAAAGCTAAAAAACTAAATAAACAGGAAAGGTTGCGTTGATTAACGCAACCTTTCCTGTTTATTGCCGGAACAAAACACGCTTATATTATCAATACGGTTATCTGCACAGTATAAATGTATTTTCATAACTTGTTATTCTTTAAAAAATAACAGCGAAGATCGCTCAATGTCTCTTTTTAATCTTATACCAGATAAGCACGATGTGCTGCAAGACCAAAATGCCCCCGTGGAAAAGAATAGTTTCAGGCATTGGTTATATGTTACTATTTTTCAAAACAGCACTTTTGCAGGTAAAGTTTTTGATATTGCGCTTATCATTCTCATTCTTACGAATGTTATATTGTTAATGCTCGAAAGTGTAGAGACTGTTGCCCGTTCTTATGCCGGAGTTTTTCACATGCTCGATTATGTTTTCATGGTATTGTTTACCATTGAATATATACTAAGGCTTTACTGCGTACGTAGCGCTAAAATGTATGCCAAAAGCTTTTATGGAATTATTGATCTGCTGGCTATTTTACCTTCATACCTTGAATTTGCTTTCCCAGCCTGGCATATGCTGATGATTGTGCGGTCTTTCCGCCTGCTGCGGATATTCAGAATATTCAGGATGGTGCGTTTTTTAGATGAGAGCAGGTATATGATTTTTGCGCTGCTGCGCAGCTTCAACAAGATTATGGTATTTCTTATTTTCATCCTCCTGCTTACCATTTTTCTTGGCTCGCTGATGTATGTATTAGAGTATAAACATAATCCCGGTTTTCACAGCATTCCACAAAGTATTTATTGGGCTATAGTTACCATTACTACTGTTGGCTATGGCGATGTGGCGCCGGTAACGGCTTTGGGAAAAATCATAGCTTCTTTTATCATGATCTTAGGTTATGCCATTATAGCTGTGCCTACGGGCATCATGTCTGCATCACTGGTTTCTAAATACAGGGATGCCGATAACGACGACAGAATCTGTTCTAATTGCAATAACAGGAACCATGCCGCAGATGCGCTTTACTGTAAAAAATGCGGGCATGAACTAAACGATAAAATTGAGTAGGTTACCGCCTGTTATATTTCAAAGCAATTTGCGCAACACCTATTTACCTTTGTTTGATAGCATATTCCTCCATTCTGCTCCGTTTACAAACAGGCTCGCAGATTGCATACTTTTAAAACATTAATGTAACGCTGCTATTGTGCTTGTTTTCCAACTCCATACAATAATTCTGCTGCTAAAAATAAAAAAGGTAACCTATAAATTATGCCTGCTTCTCCAGCCAGAACTGCTGTATACTTTTGGTAAGTTTCGAAGTATATGTTTTATCCCTGAATTTCTTTACAAAGCGTACACCCCGTACGGCATTAGTGAAAAACACTTCATCCGCATTATGCAGATCATCCACGGTTAAAGGTTTTTCCTGCACATTAAACCCATGGAGCGGTAGCTTCTGAAGTAAAAATCTGCGTACCACACCGGCAACACAGCCTTCACTTAATGGCGGTGTATATACTTCATCATTCTTTATTATAAAAACATTGGCAATGGTAGCATCAGCAATACGCCCATATTGATTAAGCACAATACAGTCGCCCAATTTGTTTTGTTTGGCATGTACTGCGGCCATCAGGTAAGGCAGAAAATTATTAGATTTTATTTCGGAAAACACATTGCAGGGTTTGGTAGCTTCCTCATATATATCAACCGAAATACCGCCTGGCTGTTCCTTAAGATGAGGTAATTTTTGCAACGCAATACTTTGTATTATATAATTGGGGCGCATATCTTCAAGGTCATATAATCCACCGTCACTCCTGAAAACCACCAGGCGGATTACAGCATCTTCCATGCGGTTTTTTTTACAAAGAGAAATAATATCACTCTCCAGGTGTGCAGAGGTGAAAAAATCCGGAATGTCAAACTTTAATAGTTCCATTCCTTTCAGCAATCTTTCAAAATGAAATTTTTTAAGAATGATGCTATTACTTATAACGCGCATCGTTTCAAATAATCCATCTCCATACCTGAAGGACCTGTTGTCGGGGGATATTACCGGTTTTCCTTCTCTGAAAAGCTGACCATTATGTACAAAGTAACCGCCGGGCATAATACTGATACTATTTAAGAAAAGTAAAATTACTTATTCTCGATGATACCTGCCTTAATAGCATACATAACAAGTCCGGCCATTGATTTGGCGCCGGTTTTTGATTTCAGCTTATCTCTTATAGCTTCAACCGTACGTGGGCTCAAATCAACCATATCAGCAATCTCTTTTGTGCTTTTTTCTTCACATATCAATCGCAGTATATGCTTTTCTTTGTCAGTTAATTTAACTTCTGTGTTTACAAAATTATCGTTGTTGCGTTTGGTACGCAATCCGTCAAGCAGCGCTTTATTGGTAAGATCGTTAAAGTAGTATTCGTTGGTATAGCAGGTTTTTATTGCATCATATATCACCTCTGAATCGGAGTTTTTGGTGAGATATGCATTTGCGCCCAATTCCATCAATTTAGAGATCATAGAATGATCGTTATGCATGGTAAGCATAATAATACGGATATGCGGATACAGTTTTTTTATCTCAGGTAAACTGGTAATACCATCCATAATGGGCATCTGTATATCAAGCAAAATCACATCCGGCTGTAAGTGCTTAAGCAGGTGAATAAGCTGCTGCCCATTATCGGCTTCGCCAATAAGCCGAACATCCTTTTTTGAACTGAGTGCTGTTTTTACTCCTGCGCGAAATAAAACATGGTCATCCGCAATAATTACTTTGATTGCATTTCCGGCATCCTGGATTTTCATTAATATGTCTTCTTTTCTTTCTAATTAGCGATTTAGGTGTGATTTTCATATTAGCATTCTTAATCTATCAGTCTGTTTCGCATACCATACATCACCAAACCTGCAATGGTCTTAGCTCCAACCTTCACCTTCATATTTTGCCTTACCGTTTCAATAGTTCTCGGGCTAAGGTAAACTTCTTTAGATATTTCCTCTGTAGTTTTATCATTGGCAATCAGGCGTAGTATTTTCAGTTCCTTTTCGTTGAACTTAACAGGGTTCGGATAGTATTGTCTTACCTGTTTCTTATGCTGCAATTTTAATAATACCGCTTTATTTACCAGGTCATTAAAATAAAAATCATCATTCATGCAGGTAAGAATAGCATTATAAATCTCTTCCGGGTCGGTTGTTTTGGTCAGGTACGCGTTTGCCCCCATTTCCATCATTTTGGAGATCATCTCCTGGTCATCATACATGGTTAACACTATTATCTTGATTTGCTCATATTCCTTCCTGATAAGAGAAATTGCGTTTACCCCATCCATTTCCGGCATACGGATATCCATTAATAATACATCGGGAAGCTTGATTTTCATTTTGTGCATTAAATCTTTGCCATTTTCAGCTTCCCAAATAATTTTCAGGTATTCCTTACCTCCCATTGCCATTTTTATTCCATCCCGGAAAATTTTGTGGTCATCGGCAATAGAAACCTTAATCTGGTAGTTGTTGGTTGCGGTCATGGATATTAAATTAATAGCTTTGGGTTATTAGTAGTTGATTATTATTAACTTAATTGCTTACAAACTTCGTAAATCAAAACAATTAAAACATAGTATTTATACTTAGTTAAAATACTGATTTTAAATTTAATTAAACTTCGCTAAACGTGTAAAAAAAACACATAAAACAGTATTTTCCGAATCCATAAAAAACAGCAAACTCCCGCTTGCAGAAAAATTTGCACAAATTTACCTTTGAAAACGAAGTTGATTGGCGGGATTCAGCAACCTCAGATAAATCCAATACCTGAAACCGTCCAATAATTTATTTCCAATATTTTTTTGAAAAAACTAAGCAAAATCCAATGTCAATCAACTTTCATTTTAAAATTACTCACTTTATCTGCTCATAAAGTATTATCAACCTTCCGGATTCTAAATTATTTTTACTACTCCGCATATTAAATTAATTTTTAACACGGCAACACATAATCAGGCATTGTTAGCGCTTATTTTCCTATCTATTTTGTAGACCTTTTAAGAATTTACGTATTAAACCATAGTAAAAATACTATATTACAAAAGTAAATATACTTTATTTAAAAAAACCAATTTAATTATTAAGTTATTGAAAATAAATTATTTACAGTATTTTTTTCTACTTATTTTTTTTGTGTTTTCCCACCTCCTGTTGCCTCTTTTATATTGAGGGTGCATATTTGATATATATCAATCCTTAATTTCTTAAACCACAAAAACTATAACTATGACAAAAAGCAACAATTTGTTACAGGAAACTCCTGTATCACTCGAAAACATTGGGGAAAACATTGGATTTGAAAAAGGGGCTAAAATGGTGAAGGATTATTATGACCTTCACGGCGAAACCCATTGCCATTTTGTTGGCAAAAGCATTCTGGAGAAATTGCTTAATCAACCTGAATGCGTTGGTATAACCATTTACAAAGCGCTAAACGATAAAGGCGTTGACACTTATGTATTTATCGGAGTTGACAGCAACGGAAAAGCTATTCTTGATTATACAGCGGTTAACTACCAGGGAGATCTGAAAAAAGAGTACGGAATCGTAGCCAACAAATTCTCAAAGAGAGAACAATGGTTTACCTGGAGTTTTTAATTTAGGGTTTTAGTAGTTATATTTGGTAAAACATCGAAATCATCGGTAGTATTTTACAAAATATAGCGGTATTATCCGATTTTTTACCCTTAGTCCTGTTTATATTTTTTTCAAAATCCAAAAAAAATTCAGGACTAAGGGTTATCTTTTTCTTACTCATCTACTATGTCTTCTTTAATCTTGTTATCAGCACCAACCAGCAGTTACAGGATAAATACTTTTACCTTTTAGGCAGTATTAATACTATTATTGAATTTACAATCCTTTCCTACTTTTTTTTCCATGTAATTGAATCCGGAAATTTTAAAAAGTTAATGTGGGGTATTACGGCAGTTGTTGGCGCCTACCTGGTTTATTTCCTGATTACTGCTCCTCACGATGCTTTTGATTCCATTCCAACTGGTATTACATCGCTTACTTTATTAATTTATAGCATTTTTTATTTATTTGAGAGAATGAACGATCCGAGTTCTCTTTATTTGTTTTCCTCACCGGTTTTCTGGATAGTTGTTGCTATCATAATATATTCAGCAGGAACCTTCTTTCCGTTTATTTATGCAAAGAATAATATGGAAGAAGCGGATTTTAAAAAAATTTATGATTTGATACATGATACACTTTATATTGTAAAAAACGTTATTTTTTCATTCGCAATTATGATTAAACCCAAACCCGAAAGAAAATACGCCGGCAAAACCATATCCAAAAAACACTGAATTTTATAAACCCTGACGAAAACAATGATACTCCTACAAGTGCAGTCAACTACCCAACCTATTCTCCTGTTTGGTACCATGGGTATGCTTGCGCTTGCCATAGGGCTTATTGTATTCATTATTTTCCATCAACGGAGGGTTATAAGATACCAGTCGCAGTTGCAGGAAATGGAAGAAGAGCAACAAAAGATCCTGTTGAATGCCTCAATACGCTGGCAGGAGGAAGAACGGCAACGTATAGCTGCTGATTTGCATGATGATGCCGGACCCCTTCTTGCTACAGCCAGGCTGTATTTAAATGAAAACCTTGTACACCAGGATATTAACACACAGCTTCAAAGCATTTATAATGCAAAGCAAATTATTGACGATACCATACAACTGATCCGTAATATTTCTCATAGCCTTATGCCTCCTACCCTAAAGAATTTCGGATTAGAATCTGCGGTAAATGATCTTTTTCAAAAGATCAGCGGATCAGGTGTGGTAAATGCCAGTTCCAGGTTTCATGACTACAGGCAAAGATTGAGACCTGAACAAGAACTGCTGATATTCCGCGTTATACAGGAGTTGGTAAACAACATTCTGAAACACAGCGGATCCAGCTTTATTCACGTCACTCAAAATTATAATGAAGACAAATTCTTTATAAGATTGCACCATGACGGAAGAGGCATTACACAGGCTGACTTTGAAAGACTTAATAAGAGTGCTTTAGGGTTAGGACTTAAAAATATTCAAAGCCGCGCTAAAGTACTCCAGGCTAAAATTGAATTTGAAAGAGATCCGTCTGAAACATATTTTAAAGTAACATTAGAAGTGCCCATTGAAGATTATGAAATGAGTAATTAAAGGACTTAAAACCGAATAACCACTTTATGAGCATTATTAAAGTTGCTATTGCTGATGATCATAAAATATTCCGCAAAGGTGTAATTCTGTCATTGCGCCCTTACACCAATATTAAATTTGTGTTAGAAGCCGAGAATGGAGAGGAATTGCTCAATGGGCTAACCGCTGCTGAGCCGGATGTAGTTTTGATGGATTTACGTATGCCCGTAAAGGATGGCATTGAAGCAACAAAAACAATCAGCAAGGACTTTCCCAAGATTCACGTGATTGTTTTAACAATGTATGAAGACGAACGCTTTGTTTCTCACCTGATGGAAAATGGGGCCAACGGATATTTACTTAAAAGCGCTGATCCTTCGGAAATTAAAAAAGCGATTGTTGAAGTAGTAACCAAGGGCTATTACCTTAATAATTTCGTAAATAAGGTTTTACTCAAGAAATCTCATGCACGTACTAAAACCATTCCATCGCTGAATAGCGAAATTGTTGTGAGCGATAAAGAACGCGAGGTATTACGTTTATTATGCATGGAATTTACTGCAACTGAAATTGCCCAAAAAATGGACATCAGCCCGCGAACGGTTGAAGCTATTAAAGACAGGCTGATGGCAAGGTTTAACGTAAAAAATACAGCGGGGCTTGTTTTTTTTGCAGTTCGCAACAATTTAATTGATTGATCTTCCTTCAGCCTTTAAATATTCTTCTATTACATTTTTTACGTCAATCTGTTGCCAGCTATAATCTATCCTGTTTGCAAACACAGGGTTTATTTCATTCATAACCATATAACACTGGTGCATTAATGTTTCTATGGTTTTCACTCCTTCCAATGTTAATCCTGCATCCAATATGGAATTATCTTCTTTGGCTATCGCGTCATCTTTCATATCATCCATATCATCTGTAAGCAGGTAAAATGTCATCAATGCATGCCAGGCATCAATCAATTTCTTTTTGGTATCATTATCAAAATCGAAAAAGCATAATGTAAATAAATAACTGTCTACCCTGTTAAGCGCTTTTAAAGGCAGTCCGAAATCTATGCCGTTAATAGCATTGGTTCCCGCAAAATATTGTTTAAGCTCGTCGAGCAACTGATCATTTTTTCCATAGGCGGCAGCAATCTCCACACACTCGTTGATATGCGCTTCACGACCTGTTTTTTCAAATTCCTCTTTACCGATACTATGCATAATGGCTTCTATGAAACGGGCATGCTCCTCGCTAAGTAATGCTTGTTTAGGTAAGCCCAGCCTGTATTGCAGATCAACATAAGTAGGAATAAAAAGATACCCGGGCATTGGAGTTATATACAAATACCTGCCTTTCCAATACAGGTTGTTGTCCGGAATTTTCCTGTCAATAAAGAATTGGCCGATCTCCATATCAATCCCGTAAAAAAGCTTTAAATCATCTTTGCTTGCAAACATATTTCCTGGTTTCTTCCTTATTAGGAAATTTCTTTAAGAATTTGGCATACGATAAAGATCTTCCCGCCGCCGCTGTGCTTTGGCGTTTAAAGAATCTATCACAATTTTATATGCTCCCGGATGGGCTTTATAATAGTCGTAGCTATTTTTAAATTGCTGCTCCGTTATTTCATACAGCAAATATATTTTCTGATATTCTTTGTTCAGTTCAGCTTTTTTATCTTTTGACGAGTCTTTGGCAACATATATACTCACAAACTCTTCTGCCACATTCATATCAAATATCACACTCCCCATTTTATCAGAAGCAATAATATCACTGCCTGATTTACTTTTAACGCAAGCGCTTAGCAAAAACAAACAAAACACAAACATTAAATGTACTTTCATTTCAACTCCTGTTTATAACGTTCCGCGTTGGTAATATCTAATCTTTGCAGTAGTTCAGAGGCCCTAACCCGCTCCTGGGGCGGAGATTTCTTAAATACTTTCGCCAGCTCATCATTCTTTCCTAAAAAAAAGAATTGCACTCCAAATAAATTGGGATTATCAGCATTAAGCGTATTAAGGTTATTCAGGCTGTTCAGCATTTGCTGCCTGCCCTGGTTTTCATCTTCATACATTTTATCCATTCCAAGCCTGTAATATGCATAATAGGTATCATGTAATAATGTATACTTGCTATTATTAAAATTTTCTGCAAGCCAATACCTGTTACGTTGTCCGTCAAAAGCTTTCCACCCCGTTATATTACGCCCGTCGGGTGCATTGGTAACAATACTCTGCGCCTTTCTAAAAAACTGGTCGCCGCCACGGGGAGAAAAAGAATCATAATCCAATCCAAGTATCAGGTATACATAATAAGCAAAAATGGCCGTAAGATTTGATGCAGCGGGATCTGTGCCCATTACATTGTTTTCGTTAAACTCTACCTGCTGAAACTCCACATATTTAAAGGTTACATCATTATCCTGGTAATTTAATATTGGAGAAACATACGCGCTGTTATAAACAGGCCTGCCCGACTGCACAGTTAACACAGCCGCATATACATTGGATTCTACATCCTTTGTAAGGGTTAAAAGGAAATTACAGGTAATTTTTTCCTGTTGCTGGTAATTATCATTCGTCCACTTCCTGTTATTCAAAAAATTGGTAAGCGCCGTTTGTAAGGTTTGAAATGCCTTTTTATCTACAGTACTTTTAATTTGAGATGCTATTACGGTTACTTTGGCATTCAACTCCTGCCCTGCCGCAAAAAAACAGCAGTTACAGCAGCACACTATAACCAGTATTATTATTTTACGCATGATGGTATTGGATTATGCAATCAACAATATCTTTAGCAACTGCTTCTTTGCTTTTTACATCAAATTTTTTCTCTTCGCCATTTTTAAAGTAAATGGTCACTTTATTAGTGTCTTTACTAAATCCGGCATCTTTATCGCGCAAAGAATTAAGTACGATCATATCAGCATTTTTTTGCTGCATTTTCTGGCGGGCATTAGCCTCCTCATTATTCGTTTCTAATGCAAAGCCAACCAGCACCTGGTCTTCACGTTTTTTTTCGCCAAGACTTTTTAAAATATCTTTTGTTTTTTTTAACTCCAGCAACAGATTTTCATCTTTCTTTTTAATCTTTTCGTTTGCCGCGGTAACCGGTGTATAATCTGCTACCGCCGCCGACATAACTGCAAAGTTCACATCTTCAAACGAATTAACACACGCATCATACATTTCCCCGGCACTGTTTACACGTATTACTTTTACCCCACTACTAAAATTAAACGATATATTGACCGGACCGAGCACTAAGGTTACTTCTGCGCCCCTGCCTGCAAGATCATTAGCAATCGCTACTCCCATTTTACCGCTTGAGTGATTGCCTATGAACCTGACAGGATCTATATGCTCATAGGTTGGTCCTGCAGTAACCAGGGCCTTTTTTCCCGCCAATACATGCCTGTTTTTAAAATAATCTTCCAGGTATGTTATAATTGTATCAGGCTCAGCCATTCTTCCCGGTCCTACCAAACCGCTGGCTAATTCGCCCTTTTCAACCGGTAAAACAATATTGCCATATGAACCTAAAAGCGAAATGTTCTTTTGAGTAGCAGGATGCAGCCACATATCTTCATCCATTGCAGGTGCAATCATAACCGGGCAGGTAGCTGAAAGGTATACTGAAAGAAGCAGATTATCGCAAAGCCCGTTTGCCATTTTTGCTATTGTATTACAACTGACCGGCGCAATAAGCATAATATCAGCCCACCTGCCAAGCATTACGTGGTTTGCCCAGGAATCTTCTTTAAAAATATCAATCAACACTTCATTTTTTGATAGTGTTGAAATGGTAAGCGGAGAAACAAAATCTTTTGCTGAAGGCGTCATTACTACTTTTACGTCAGCTCCTTTCTTAACCAACCCTCTTATTACAAGAATGGCTTTATAAGCTGCGATGCTTCCGGTGATGCCCAATAAAATTTTTTTTCCTTTCAACATTAAATTTGAATGATTGTAGCTTCGGATAAGATAGCCTAAAAATACAAAAGCGGCAATTGATAATTGCCGCGAAAAATATAAAGATTATATTAAAATAGTATTAGCTGAAAAGATCATTATCATTCTTCCTGAAAAAAATCTTATCATCAAAAAACTCCTGGGTAGCTAAAAGTGCCGGATTCGGCATTTTTTCATATGCTTTTGAAATTTCTATCTGCTCCTTGTTCTCATGAATCTCTTCCAGGCTATCAGTATGGCTGGCAAACTCTTCCAGTTTATTATGCAACTCTTCCTTAAGTGCTATATTGATCTGGTTTGCACGCTTTCCAATTATAGAGATTGATTCGTACAAATTTCCGGTTTTAGCCTTAATATCAACTACATTCTTGGTTTCCACCACGTTAGCGGTAGTATTAGTACCCCATTGTTTTCTTAATCTGCTCATTGGGAGATAGTTTTTATGTTATTTTGAGACAAAGTTAAATAACGTTCGGCGTCTTTCAATAGTTTACTTTCAGGAAATCTATCCTGGAAATCCTGCACCTCGTCAATTACCTGCTGGTAACGTTCAGGCTGTTTATCAAAAACGCTTAAAGTTGCAAAACGATAATAAGATTTAACAACCCAAAGCTTAAATTCATCTGCATTAGGGGCGTCGGGATAACTATTCAGTAAGGTTGCAAAAGACACTGCTGCTGCACGGTAATGCCCGAGGTTATAATAAAGCTCTGCACTCTTATAATCTTTGGTAATCAATTTATTATAACATTGGGAGATTATTTCCTGCGCCTCTTTATTTCGCTCGGAACCGGGATGCGTATTTATAAAAGTCTGCATTTGCCCCATCGCCTTCACTGTATTTGTCTGGTCAAGCTCCGGCTTTGGTGACTGCTTGTAAAAACAATAGGCATGCATATAATCAACTTCCTCAGCTTTTGCACTATTGGGAAAGTACTCCAGAAAATTCTTGAACAGGTTTTCAGCAGAAAGGTAATCTTTCATATAATAGGCACAATAGGCAAAATTATAATGAATGGCTTCAAATTTATTTGAGCCCTTAAAAACCGGGAATAAGTCTTCGTACAACTGCTGGGCAAGCCTGTATTTCTTTTTTACAAAATACTGATCTGCCATACGAAGCTTGTATTCATAGTCTTTGCTTTTCATCACTTTAGAAAACTTAGAACATGATGAAAACACAACAGAAAAGCCGATAAATAACGCTAAAATCTTAAATACTCTCATAAAAAGGCGGGCAAAAATAGTTTTTTTAGAACAGATTACTAGAAAATAAAAGTAATCTTATCATTTTTAGCAAGACGTTAAGGTATTGATAAAAAAACAGACCCGTTTTTTACGAGTCTGTTTTAAAATTATCTATCTGATTATCAGTATATTAATTTCTTCTTCTCAGGTTTGGATGCGGAGCAGGTACCGTATTTGGACCTTCATCTCCCAGTTCTGCAGCTCTTAAATCTACAGTATTGCAATCTCCACCGGTTTCGCCATATTTAAAGATCAGGCGATCTGAACTAATACCTTGTTTTTCAACCAGGTAATTAATTACAGTATTTACACGATCCCAGCTTAGCTGCTGTGAAGATTTAGAAGGTTCGCAGGTATAGCTGGTAACCACTATGCGGCAATTCGGGTTTTGACGCAATCTGTCAGCTACATTAGCAAGAACTGCTTCAGCATCTTTGCTAACTTTAAATGCTTTTGCATTGAAAGAAATACTTGGTAAATCACCAATTCCACAATCACTTGCTCCACCTTTTTTCATCATAAACCCGTCAAAGCAAGATTCATCAGGGCATGGGCATTTACCTACGCCATCAGCATCAACAGGCTGGCAGGTTGTTGGCGTAATCAGTTCTTTGTCTTTATAATCAGGTACGCCGTCACCATCTGTATCCCTGCTCACACCATGGCTGTCAACAGGAGCACTTGCAGGAGTGTTAGGCTCCATATCAAACTGGTCAGGAACACCATCTCCGTCAGCATCATCCAATACCGGTTTGGGTATTTTCATATGCTTTGGAGAATTTAACTCGCTGTAAGCGTAATCAAGCGGGTTTATCCACCATAAAGGCTGCACTGATCTTGAACCAATATTTATATTCAGACCAATGCTTGCCATATTGTAAACATCATAATCCGGGCTTAATACACGACCGCCGCCTGGCACAGTTACATTCTGCCAACGTACACCATCCAGTAAGTCATCCTTTACTATTGTCAATCTGTCTTCAATAGCCAGGTTCAGCCTGTCACTCAACTTAAACGCAATACCAGCTCCCACAGTTCTTGAAAATCTTAATGTATTGCCAAACAGCTTAGCTCTTGCATTACCGTCATTTTCTGCATCTACATTATAGCTGCCTGCATCAAGGATATTTCTCACATCCTTAATGGTTTGGCGGCGCTCTTTATAATCATTATGCGGGGAAACATTATTAAAGTTATATAAAGCTCCGCCACCTGAAGTAACATTTGTTTTGGTGTCATAAACTGTAGCACCTACACCAAACAGCGCATAAAAAAGTAAGCCGTTTTTAGACTTATGGAAGCGAATATTATTTAAAGTTAAAACACCTTGTACAGAAAGGTCCTGAACCTTTGATTTATAGTTATCAAACACATAATTGGTTCCGGGAACATAGCCTGCGTCAAGCCAGGGCTGAGCATAACCTGCTGTTCTTTGTTTCCAGTTAATACCGCTGGCCATGCCATATATGTATTCAGCGCGCAAAGAGAAGAGGTATCCCAGCGCCTTTCTAACATGCACACCAAATCCCGGAGTAGGGAAATGAGAAGGCACATCGCCAAAAATATTAAATGTTCCTACTTTTAAACCAACTTCCCACTGATTTCTTGGCTTTGCCGGAAAATTGTACTGATTGTTTAAAAATTCGTTATGCTGAGCTAACCTTGAAGAAGGAATCAATGAAGAATCCCGCCAATCATAACTACCAGATGTTGTTGAAGTTTCCTGGGCAAACAAGCAAGTGTTAAGCAGAGCAAAAAAACCTACCAATAAAAAAAACCTTTTAGCTGCCATAGTTTTGTAGATAATGTGTGATAAATCAGAGTTTTCATGGGAAGGATACGCAAAAGTATCGAATGACGGGTAAATACCAAATTTTTTAAAAATATAAATTACACTGCTAATTTGCAGCCGTTTGTGGATAATTATATATTATAATAGCGTTGTTTCGCTACATTTTTTTGAAGTAAAATGAATTTAGCCAGAAAGTTAACAGCAGAAGAGCTCAGTATTTTTGAGACGAAATTCAAAGCATATGTCAAAAGTAATGTTCCTCTTCTGGACAGGATAATGCAATATATTGTAAAGAGGAAAGGGAAGCAACTCCGCCCCATGTTTGTATTGCTGTCGGCTAAGCTCTGCGGTGGCGTGAATGATGCCACATACAGGGCAGCCTCGCTGGTGGAGTTACTGCATACCGCCAGCCTTGTTCACGATGATGTTGTGGATGAATCATATGAAAGGCGTGGCTTTTTTTCCACCTATGCTTTATGGAAATCAAAGGTATCAGTATTGGTAGGCGATTATCTTTTGAGCAAAGGGTTATTACTTTCTCTTGATGGAGGTGATTACAGGATATTACATATACTTTCGGAAGCAGTTCGGAAAATGAGTGAAGGAGAATTGCTTCAAATTGAAAAAGCACGCGGGTTGAACCTGAATGAAGCTATTTATTTTGAGATCATCAAAACCAAAACCGCTTCCCTCCTGGCTTCGGCCTGCTCTGCGGGCGCATATTCTGCTTCCCAGAACGAGGCATTGGCTGAAAAATTCAGGCAGTTTGGTGAATATGCCGGCGTTGCCTTTCAAATTAAAGATGACCTGTTTGATTATGGCAGTGATGCCATCGGAAAACCTACCGGCAATGATATCAAAGAAAAAAAGCTTACGCTTCCTTTAATATATACGCTTAATAAAGTAGCGCCTTCCAAACGCCGGGAACTCATTTATATCATCAAAAATCAAAACAAGAATAAGGAAAAGGTAAACTATGTAATAGAGCAGGTTAAGCTGGCGGGCGGCATCAGTTACGGGCTTGAAAAAATGACAGCATATAAAAACAAAGCTATTCAGCTATTACACGAATTTCCTCCTTCCGAAAATCGCGATGCATTGGAAGAATTGGTAAATTACACAACCGACAGAAAACTTTAATATGCAGAAAGGATGGATAAGAAATGGGCGATAAATAAAACAGATCAGCAAACCGCAAAGCACCTTAATGATGTCCTCAGCATTCATCCGGCCTTATGCAATATTCTGGCTCAAAGAAGCATTACCAATTACGAGGATGCCAAATCTTATTTCAGACCCCAGTTATCTTCTCTTCATGATCCTTTTTTAATGAAGGATATGGACAAAGCAGTAAACCGTTTGTCAGCTGCTTTTAAAAATCAGGAAAAAATACTTGTTTTTGGTGATTATGATGTGGATGGTACAACAGCGGTATCAATAATGTACCAGTTTCTGCAGAAAATATACATACCCGCTAATATTCAATTTTATATACCTCATCGCTACCGGGAAGGATATGGCGTTTCAAAACAAGGGATAGATTTTGCGAAACAACAGGGTATAACCCTGGTTATTGCTCTCGATTGCGGCATTAAGTCTGCTGACCTGATTCGTTATGCGGCTTCGCTTAATATTGATTTCATTGTGTGCGATCATCACCTGCCCGATGCTGAATTACCCCGGGCGGCAGCTATACTGAATCCCAAGCAAAAAGATTGCCCTTATCCCTACAAAGAATTATGTGGCTGTGGTGTTGGGTTTAAACTGATAACAGCTCTTGCATCCCGGCTTCAATTACCGGATCAGGAATATTTTTGTTATTTAGACCTTGTTGCAACCGCCATTGCAGCCGACATAGTACCGATTACAGGTGAAAACAGGATACTTGCATTTTATGGCATTAAAAAAGTGAATGAAGATCCCTGTGTCGGAATAAAAGCACTGATTGAATTAAGCGGTTTTAAAAAAGCGACCCTTCATATAACTAACCTTGTTTTTGTTATCGCTCCCAGGGTAAATGCCGCCGGAAGAATGGATGATGCACGTAAAGCGGTTCAGCTTTTTATTGAAAATGACTATAAAAAAGCTTTGACCTTTGCGGCAGAGCTGCACAATGATAATGACAACAGGAAAGAGGCAGACAGCAATATTACAGAAGAAGCGCTTGAAATTATCCGGAACAGTTATGAACTGACCAACAGAAAATCCACGGTTGTATATCAACCGCACTGGCACAAAGGTGTAGTTGGCATAGTGGCATCAAGATTGATTGAAAAATTTTATCGCCCCACAATAGTGTTAACTCAAAGTGGTGAAATTGTTGCAGGAAGTGCAAGGAGCGTTCCCGGGTTTAATTTATATGAAGCCATACACGAATGCAGGGAACATCTGTTAGGATATGGAGGACATTTTGCAGCAGCAGGCATGACCTTATTACCAGAAAAAGTTGAGGCCTTCAGCATCAGGTTTGAAGAGGTGGTGAGCGAGCGTATAGCACCCGAACAGTTAATACCGGTTATTACCATTGATACTGAAATTGAACTTACCGACATAAAACCTGCTTTTTATAATATCATTTGCCAAATGGAACCTTTTGGACCGGATAATATGCGCCCGGTTTTTATCTGCAAAAATGTAGTTGACACCGGAAATTCCCGGGTATTAAAAGAACAACACATCAAATTTTCCCTAAAGCAGGACAATGTGATGATAAGCGGTATAGGTTTTAACCTGGCTGGCAAAATGCCCCTGCTGCTTAACAGGCAACCGGTTGATATTGTTTTTACCATCGAGGAAAATGAATGGAATGGAGAAAAAAATCTTCAACTCAAAATTATTGACTTCAGATTAAGTTCATCAATTGAAAAAATGGATTGATTATATAAAACTGTTCTGGTATTTCGGGGTAAACTGGAATTTCCGGCTGGCGATATTTATGCTCAGGCATGAAATAAAAGGTGAGAAAAAATATCAGATAAACACTACTGCCCCGGCTGAACTCCCTGATCTTACTATTCAAAACGGGGATATTTCCAAATCTTCCCGCTACGAAGCAGTAAATTTTTTTATTCTTGAAAGCTTATTACAAAAAATACAATCAATTGAAGGCCTCTCTTCTTTTTCCGACCTTGGTTGTGGCAAGGGAAGAGCATTGGTAGTTGCCGCGCATTTTGGCTTCACTCACCTGAAAGGCATAGACTTTGCAAAGGAAATTTGTGAAGAAGCTAAACAGCATATGAAAAAATTAAAACAGGCTTTCCCCAATATAAACTATGAGATCATCTGCGGTAATGTTATTGATTATATAGTGGAGCCACGGGAATCTGTTTTTTTTATGTTCAATCCTTTTGACGATGAAACGATAAGAATATTTCTTGAAAAAGTTGAAGTATCACTTCAAAAGCATCCAAGAGATATCTATTTTTTATACGCAAGCCCCAGGCATATCGAAACTTTCTTCGAGTTTGAATATGAACCCATCTATAGAAAAAGGAAATTAAAGTGGCTGGATGGTGTGATTCTCAAAAAAGAATTCCAGCTTTCAACTTAATAATTTTGAAACATTAGCTTTTAACCATTACCGGCTTTCTACGTTTTATATACCACCATAATCCATATGCAGCAAGCAGGATTACGGCAGTAGTAATTATAAGCGGAACATTCACCTGTGCAGGACCATTATATAGTGATTGCGTTTTGCCAACCAGTACCAGGTGCGCCCAGTATGATGGATCGCTTTGCGCCGGGTAATCTTTTATAAAATCCAGTTTGGCAGATTTGAGGGCAGTAGTAAGGTCTTTTCCCTCATCCATATACTTATAAAAGTGATTGATGATATAGGCTGTGGATTGATCATTTGCGGGCCATAAGGTAGTTATCACACTGGGGCACCCTGCATACAGTACTCCCCTGCTTAAGCTCATTACTCCTTCACCCTCTACCAATTTTCCCACACCGGTTTCACAGGCGCTCAGCAACATCAACCGGGTTGAGTCAAGATTAAGATTATATAATTCATTCAGGTAAAGTTTATAACTATCGTTTTTAGTTGAGTCTTCGGGATAAAATGCTATATATGACTGAGACGGGTTAGCCGGGTTCATTACAGCATGCGTTGCAAGATGCAAAATGTCATAATGATTTATGCGATCAAGGAACTTTGATTTTGTAGCGCTTGTATCAAGTAATATTTTACCATTTAAACCAGCTATCTCCATTTTAGTTGCCGGTAACCTTTCCAGCAAAACAGAATCTGTGTAAGAATACAATCCTTTATTAATAAACGGCGCAACCGCAACCAGTTTAGGTAGCTCTTCTTTTTTAATATTTTCTTTTTTGTTTATAAACTGAATAGAGAAATTATAGCTGATGGCGTAATCATCAATAAGCGCTTTCCCGGATTTGGGGTTTTTGATAATTTCAAAGGGGAAATAATAGAATACACCATCCGGTAAAATGATCCATTCTTTTTTCTTTTCAATAAGCGGGAAAACCGGCTGAATAAGCACAGCAGACAAATGCTGCACTACTGAATCGGTTGCTTTAGCATTTAGCGGCTCTACGTGTTCCAACCCTTTTTGCACCCGGGTAACCTGTTCAAGATTAAGAGAACCGACAGGGATGGTTGTGGATTGAATTTCATTATCAGTTATAGCAAAAAGATATAAAAGACTATCAGAAAAATGGAAATCCAGGATGGCGGATTTATGATCAAGTTTATTTTTGAAGAAATGCTCATCAACCCTCACATTTTCATATACCGCAGCTTCACTATTGGTATACTTTCTAATCTTATTTTGAATAACTGATAACTGGAGTTCGTCATTTCTTTTTTCTGTTGCCAACTTCAAACCAATGCTGTCCTGCTGGTTTTGATCCATTTTAATCTGAAGTCTTGCAATCTTATATTTTAATGCTTTTTCCTCCTGAAGCAGGTCTTCAGGAATAGCGACCTTGTTCTTCACCTCAAAATCCTTTAAGTTGGCTACCAGTATTGACGCCTTGTTTTTTTGAACAACACTATATGCCTTCCATAAAAACTCTCTCTCCCCTGTTAACTTATATAACAGCATTGCCGCATCTATAGCCCTGGTGTAGGCGGTATTACTGTTACGCTTCAAAAATATTTTTGCATCATCTGAATTCATGGTATGTTCAAGATGATCTGCCAACAGTATTCCCGAAGAATAAGTATCAAAAGCCGCTTTTAAATAATCTATAGCCTGTGTTTCTGAATACAGCTTCTCAAAGCACTTTGCTTTATTTATAATAGCCTTAAAAAGATTAAATGAAGAAATTATACCCGAAAACTCCGTAGGATTACTATAAATACTGCTGTCTTTATAATCAAGCATCAATTGTGTAACAGCCTTTTGATATTGCCGGGCTGCCTCCGAAACCTTACCCGTGCTGTAGAAATAATCCCCCTTATATGTGTCGTGAATACCTAATGCTACCCTGCTTACCTGCTTGTTACTATCAAGATTCTGTTCAAATAAGTCAATATAATATGAGGCAGAATCGTATTGATGCAATTGTAAATGGGCATAGGCAATATAATTGAGCACTTCTATTCCTTTTCCTTTTTTGCTCTCATGAAAATACCAGAGTGCTTCCGCATATTTGTTCAGGGCCATATAATTATCGCCAATACTGAGATATATTTCACTTACATTATTTTTATACTGCAGTAAATCCAGGTACCCGTTAAGCGATTCTTCATATCGGCCCAAACGGTTCAATGATGAAGCAATATTGGTTTCAAAATTTATTTTCCTGATGGTGCTGCTTTCATCATCTCCAATAATCTGAACTGCTTTTTCAAAGCAGTTTTTGCTTTGTAAATAGTTTCCTTCTTCAAAATACAGTGCCCCCAGAATATTATACAACCGTTCTAATTCCTCCTGGTATTGATATTTTTCTGTAAGCAATTGGGCTTTTTCTAAAAGAATACGGGTAGAATCAAACTTATTTTCCCTGTAATAAATTCCCCCCGCATATAATAAGGGCTTAAATTCCAGCGAATCACTCAGGATATTTTTTTGACTGATAATATCAAGTGAACGCAAATAGAACAATTTAGCAGTTTCTATATCTCCCAGCACTTCTTCCAATACCCCGCGTTTCCATAATGCATTAAATAAAAAGCTGTCCGGTAAAGTTGCATCATTATTGAAGGCAGCTATTATTTCATCAAAGTTCTTTTTAGCGGTAGCATCTGTTTCATCTGTAGGAGATGATAAAGTGAGGAGGCTGTCGGCTGTTTTATAGGCATGACTTATAGCCTCCAGGTGTACCGGGTCTCCGGACCGGGACAACAGGCAACATAAGGTAAAAGCTATAAGAATAATGCCTTGCTTACGCATAAAAAAAGGTAATCACAGGATTACCTTTTTAAGAACGAACAATTTTTTTAATTATTATCAACGATTTGCCACTACAACAATATGAGGAGGGCGGGGATTGGCTACCTTATCCTTACTTGATCTGAATACGAAATTCAGAATACCATTAAGAACGTCCTGTATATCATTAATAAGACCCTGCGGCACATCAGACAATTTGCTGTAATAAGTAAACTCTATATCAATTTTTCTCAATGCCCCGCTGCTACAATCATCTAAACGATAGTATAATGTAGCACTTACTTTTTTCCCATTAGAAGGATTGAGCGTACCAAAAAGCCCATCCAGTACAGAACGCTTTAAACTGATCACACCAGTCCTTTTATCTACACGTATATTTTGGGCATTACAGGAAAATCCTGCAGGCGGTTCATCAGCACTGCCATTGCCATTGTCATCATCCTCATCGTCATCAAATTCGCAGCCGTTCAATGAGCCATTGGGCCCGCAAATTGGCACATAAGCCGGGTTACCATTATATATAGGATTAAGCAGCGTATCACTATCGCTTAATACATAAATACCATCTAAATAATTAATTCCGGATGTAATAACGGTTGTAAAACAGGTATCCTGGTACCCATCACGAATAAACCCGACTTTGTATTTTAAACCGCTTTCGCTTTTTGTAACATTAATCTCACCGGTGTTGCCATCAATAACCAATCCTTCGGGAGTAGAAATATACTTTCCTTTGCCGGGGTTATTTACCGGAGACACTTTATAATCTTTACCGTCCAGCCATTTATAACATAATACCGAATCTCCATAGTCAGGTGGGGTACAAACCGTTGGTTCAGTTGTTGTAACAGTATCTGTTTGTGCCGGATCAACCGGTTTGCCTGCAGGAAGAATATCTTCGAGCTTTTTTGCGCAGGCAAAAAACATCATTACCAATATGAACAGTAAACAGAACTTATACGCTTTCATAAGTTTGGGTTGGATGAAATATAACTTTGTATTTATTACTTACAAAGTGCTAATTTAACAGCAGTATATTTACTATGCAATAAACGAATGGTAGAAATACCGGGTGATCAAAAATGGATATTGATTTTCAACCCGTTCATTATTTTAATGAAAACAACCTGAAAGATTAATTGATTAATCTTAAATGCATATTATATTAGTGTAATGTAAATAGCCCTAAAGCAAAATTTAATCTCCTTCTTTCTTTTGAAAAATACATAGCCGAATGTAAACACCCTGATTACAGCTACAACGCTATCAGAAAAATAGTATTCAAACAAACCTTAAATCTACATTGCAGTTATGCGGACTGGTATATTAATTATAAGCTATATGGCAATTTTGCCATGCTTTGGGCAACAGTTCAATGCTATTGATTCTTTACACGAAGTGCTTAAAACGCATACAAAGGAAGATACTACCAGGGTAAATATGCTTTTAAACTTTGTAAATGCTTCTATATATGCCAGGCCTGACTCTTCTTTACTTACCTATGCCGAAGAAGCATTAAGCATCTCCCAAAAAACGGGCTGGGAAAAAGGTAGGGCCAACGCACTTCAGCGGTTAGGTATTATATACTCTTTTATTTTGTCTGATAATGTAAAAGCTTATCCGTATTACCTGCAGGCACTTGATGCCAACGAAAAAGTGGACAATAAAACTTTTCAATGGCAAACATTAGCCAATATAGGGCTGCTTTTCTTTAATGCCCAGCAGTTTGAAAAATCATTGCACTATTACAAACAGGCATTGCAGATTGCAGAAGATATGAATGCAAACGAAGCAGCGATGCTGCAACTCAGGGGAAATATGGGAAATGTATATGCGGAATTACAGCAACCGGATTCTGCTTTAATATTATTCAATTATGCGATCAATACTTCCCGAAAACTTAATAATCCATTATTCTTAAGTAATTTTTTAAGTACTGCGGGAGTTGTTTTGAACAGGAAAAACCTGCTCGATTCAGCAGAAAAAAGTTTAAAAGAAAGTATAAGCATTGCTGATTCTATCAATTCACCATTGGTAAAAGCGCTTTCACTGAATAATCTTGCTTTAACCTACAATCTTCAGAAAAAACCGCAGCAGGCTTTACCGCTTGCTAAACAAGGCATGGCGATCTTAGAACAGCTTAATGCAACGCAATGGATAGTAATTGGCCTGCATACATTAAGCGATATTTATTATAGATCAGGCAACTACAAAGATGCCATGGATAGTTTTCAAAAATCCATAACCATGAAGGATTCTATCATCAACTCTTCAAAAAATGTGCAGATGGGCGTAATGGAGGCTACCTATGAATACGAAAAGAATAAAGCAATAACTGAAGCTGCTTATGAAGCGAAACTATCCGAACAAAAATTTAAACGCAATGTATACCTCAGCATAGCAGGATTATTAATTGCAGCAGGTATACTCTCTTTTTGGTTTTACAAAAGACGGCGGGATGCCACGATAAAACAAAAAGAAGCAGAACTAAAGGCTGAGATTTCAACCACAGAAATGAAAGCCCTCAGGGCACAGATGAATCCTCATTTTATTTTCAATTCACTTAACTCCATAAGCGATTATATCTCCAGGAATAATATAAAAGTAGCAGATGAATATCTTACAAAATTTGCAAAATTGATGCGCCTGATACTTGAAAACTCTGAACATAAGGAAGTGTCTTTGAGTGAAGATTTAAAAGCATTGCAACTATATATGGAATTAGAAGCCATCAGGATGAATCATAAATTTTCATACGAGATAAAAGTGAGTGACGCTATTGACCAGGAAAACACGTTGGTGCCACCACTCCTGCTTCAGCCTTTTGTAGAAAACAGCATCTGGCATGGAATAGCTAAAAAAGAAGGAACGGGCAAAATTATAGTTGAGGTCAGGAAAGAAGGGGACAGGATAGTTTGCATTGTTGAAGACGACGGTATTGGAAGAACCGCAACGATGAATAAAATGCCTGCCAGCACCGGCAGGAAATCCCTGGGCATGAAAATTACAAAGGAAAGAATTGATATTCTGAATAAAACCAGGAACACTTCGGCAAGTGTTCATATACGTGATCTGGCGCAGGGAACGCTTGTTGAAGTACAACTTCCGTTGCAAGAGCAATTCTGATTAAACAGGGTATAATTTCGACAAAACAATCGTTGTGTAAGACAAACGGCATTTCATCGAAGCTTTAGGGCTGTACATCGAAATTGCCGATTTTAAAAAAAATTGCCGATTATTTTTATACCGAAATTCTAACCCGATATCATGCAAACCCGGAAGATTATATTAATTATTTTAACCTGCGTTGTTGCTGCTTTAGTTTTTTTAGGTGCTTTACCTATGCGCAGATCATACAAAGCCATTATTTCAATTAACGCCAATAATACCATAACCGGCCGTACCATCACTGATACTACCAATTGGCATACCTGGTATATAGATCCTGAAAATAAAAGAAACACTTTTCAGCATTTTGAAGTCACTTCATATAAGAAAACCGAGAATTTCAATTACACACTTCAGAATGATAATGCGTTAAAGATTGGAGTTATTCAGCTAACCAAAAAAAATAAATGGAATACAGAGATCACCTGGATTGAAGAACTTGAAATACATGAAGGTATTTTTAAAAAGCTTAACCTGCTTTTTAACCCTTCACAGTTCAGGGAACCATTTTTTCAGAACATTGTTCAATTTAAGAACCATATTGAACATCCCGACTCCGTTTTCGGAGGAATTACTTTTGAGCGCATTGAAATGCCGTTTAATAAAATTGTCGTTAAAAACGATACTGTTCCCGTTAGCAAGATAGAAGAAGCAATATTGGATTCATACAATGCAATTATTACTCAAATTCCGCAGGATATCATAAAAGAGCCCGGCTTCTTTTTGAGCCAGTACGAAAAGATAAGCGATTCTGCTGCGTTGCTCAGTGTTGCGGTTGAAATAAATGAAACTGAAAAAGAACCGGAAGTTCCCTTTGAACTTACTGAATTAGAAAGTCACCAGGCCGTAGTAATGCGCACCAGGAGCTATTCAGATATTGATAGTGATGTATCTATTATGTATGAATGGCTTAAAAAGCATAATGAGCGCCCTGCAACTAGCTTTTGGGTAAAACATAACCCCGGCAATAATGTAGCCCTGGCATCCACGGCAAATCAGCTTACCATCATCCAGGAAGTCTATTCCCTGCAATAAAAAGCCTTTCCAATACCGTTTTATACCTCTTCATAAGAAGGGAGTGAAATCCTGCATCAAATTTTTTATTGAAAATCAAGAAATTACAAAGCTTCAATAAAAAATAGTCCTTTATTTTCTTGGAAATCATATCACTTTAGACCTACCTTTGCGCTCCAATTTTTAACCGGTATGCGGCGGGATGGCGCTGATACCAACCTGTTACCAAACAGGTAAAATAAATAAATATGAGCAAATTACATTTCACTACCAAGCATGCGAACGAGGCTACCGTGCAACATAATTGGTATGTTGTTGACGGCACCAATCAAACCGTTGGTCGCATGTGCGCAAAAATTGCTGCGGTATTACGTGGCAAAAACAAAGCCTATTATACTCCACACGTTGATTGCGGAGATTATGTGATCGTTATCAATGCAGACAAAGTTGCATTTACCGGTAACAAACTTGAAGACAAAACCTACATCAACTTTTCCGGCTATCCCGGTGGTAAAAAAGAAGAAACTGCAAAAAGCCTTCTTGCCCGCAGACCGGAAGTTGTGATAGAAAGAGCTGTGAAAGGTATGCTTCCTAAAAACCGTTTAGGTCGCAAAATTTATAAGAAGCTGTTTGTATATGCAGGCGCGGAACATCCACATACAGCACAAAAACCCGCAGCATTAAAATTCTAAATTAGTTAAACTGCTAATAGCGGTTTCGCTAATAGCGCAAAGCGTAAATAATGGAAAAACAAAAAAATGGCGTTGGCCGTCGTAAAGAAGCAGTGACAAGAGTTTTCCTTTCTAAAGGAGATGGAAAAATCACTGTAAACGACAAAGATTATAAACAATATTTCTCATTGATCTATTTGCAGAACCAGGTAGAGCTTCCGCTTAAAACAGTGGAAGGGTTAGACAAATTTGATGTAAAAATAAATGCTACCGGTGGTGGTCCTAAAGGACAGGCTGAAGCTGCAAAATTAGGTATTGCCCGTGCCTTACTTGAAGTCAGCGCCGATTACAGACCGGCTTTAAAAGCGGCAGGCTTGTTAATGCGTGATCCAAGAGGCGTTGAGCGCAAGAAATTCGGTAAGAAAAAAGCAAGAAAGAGCTTCCAGTTCAGCAAGCGTTAAGGTTTGTTTTTCAGAAGTTCAGCGTATATATCGATTCATCATCAGAATTTTTCAAATTATTAAACTATAAAAATGGAAAATAGCACTTCATTGCAGCAGCAATTACTGGAAGCCGGTGTTCATTTTGGTCACCTGCGTAAGAAGTGGAACCCAAAAATGTTGCCTTACATTTTTGCTGAGAAAAAAGGTATTCACATTATTGATCTCAACAAAACTGTTGAGAACCTGCAGGAAACTGCAGCCGCTTTAAAAAACATTGCCAAAAGCGGTAAAAAAATAATGTTTGTTGGTACAAAAAAACAGGCAAAAGAAATAGTAACAGAATGCGCTAAGCGTGTTAACATGCCTTACGTTACAGAAAGATGGTTAGGTGGTATGCTTACCAACTTTAATACCGTGCGTAAAAGTGTTAAAAAAATGCAAAGCATCGATAAAATGCTTAACGACGGCACATTCGACAGTATTACCAAGAAAGAACGTCTTACACTTAGCCGCGACAAAGAGAAAATGGAAAAAGTGTTAGGTGGTATTGCACAGTTAGGACGTGTACCTGCTGCATTGTTCATTATCGATATTGGTCATGAGCACATTGCATTGGCAGAAGCAAAACGTTTGGGCATATCTACTTTTGGTATGGTTGATACCAATTGCGATCCTAACAAAGTAGACTTTGCTATTCCTGCAAATGATGATGCTACAAAATCAATAGCGATTATTACCAATTATATTACGGCTGCTATTGCAGAAGGTTTGGCTGAACGTCAAAATGAAAAAGCTGAAGAAGAGACAGAAGAAGAAGTAGTTGAAAAAGGACCAAAGCTTGATATTGACGAAGCAGGCAATGACAGGGAAAAAGGTGGTCGTGGTGCCGGACGTGGCAGAGGCCCTGCCGGCGGCGGTGGCGGACAGAGAAGGCGCACACCTTCATCAGGTGGCGGAGCAAGACGCCCTGCAGGCAGATAGTTGTATATACATACTTAAGCGATAAATCTTATTCGCTTTTTAAAATGTATTTTCTAATATTTTAAAACATTTCAGATATGTCAACTTTAACTATAACAGCAGCAGACATCAATAAGCTTCGCCAGATGACTGGCGCAGGCATGATGGACTGCCGCAAAGCATTAACTGAAACAAACGGTGATTTTGAAGAAGCTATCGACTGGCTTCGTAAAAAAGGCGCTAAAGTTGCTGCTCTTCGTGGAGACCGTGAAGCGAAAGAAGGTGTGGTACTTGCACAAACAACTGCCGATAATAAAACAGGCATAGCTGTATGTATTAGCTGTGAAACTGACTTTGTAAGCAAAAATGCTGATTTCGTAGCTTTTGCCCAGAGTATCGCAGATGCGGCTATTGCTAATAATGTAAAGAGCGCTGAAGAGCTCAACGGCGTTAGCATCAATGGTGCAAAAGTTGCAGATCTTATCAACGACAAATTAGCAAGCATTGGCGAAAAAATCGGTATCAGCAAATTCGAGCGTCTTGATGCACCTTATGTAGCTTCTTATATTCATGGAGCTAACCGTATAGGTGTATTGGTAGGATTTAATAAAGAAGCTGTTGAAGCAGGTAAAGATATTGCCATGCAGATAGCAGCTATGAATCCTGTAGCGGTAGATCCTGATTCAGTACCTGCAGATATCGTTGCCCGTGAAAAAGCAATCGTTACAGAACAGATAAAGAATGATCCTAAAATGGCAGGAAAACCAGATGCAATGATTGAAAAAATTGCTGAAGGAAAGCTGAATGCATTCTTTAAAGAAAATACCCTTACCGCTCAGCCATTTGTAAAGGATGGCGGAAAAAGTGTAGCAGAGTATTTGAAAAGTGTAGATGGCGGTTTGGCTATTACGGCTTTTAAAAGAGTCGCTTTAGGATAAAATATTAAAGACATATATAAAGACTATCTCTTTTTGAGATAGTCTTTTTTATTTTAATACCCTGCTCTAAGAAAAACAACTACCGTAATATTTGGGTTTCTATACTTCTTTTTATTATTATAAATTGCAAATACAAATTAGTACAAATGAAAAGAGACATTGCTTTGTGTATTACTGCTATATTTTCAACTTTTTTTCCTGTTTTCAGTAATGCTCAAACCAGCGATACCTTGCATTATCCTGATGAAGTACATTTTAAAAATATTCAGCAGCTAACTTTTGGAGGAGACAATGCCGAAGCCTATTGGAGCTATGACGGCAAATCAATCGTCTTTCAAAGAACAAGCGCAAAAGACGGTATTCCCTGTGACCAGATATTTGTAGGAAAAGTTCCCCAACATGCGGGTGAAAAGTTTGAGTACAAATTGATAAGTACCGGCAAGGGCAGAACAACATGTCCCTTTTTTACTAAGGATGGCAAATATATTATTTACGCTTCAACACATTTGAGCACAGATAGCTGCCCGCCTGTACCTGACAGAAAGAAATATGGCAACAAATATATCTGGCCATTATATGATAGCTATGATATTTTTATGGCTGACCTTAATGGAAAGATCGTTAAGCAATTAACCAATGCCAAAGGCTATGACGCCGAAGCAACTTTATCGCCTGATGGCAACAGCATGATTTATACAAGCGATAAAGATGGTGATATTGATCTGTATATCATGAACCTGAAAACCGGGAAAGAAAAAAGGGTGACCAACACCCTGGGATATGATGGAGGAGCATGGTTCAGTCCTGATGGGAAAAAAATTATCTGGAGAGCATCACGGCCAAAAACAGAAGAAGACATTAAAGAATACAAAGATCTGCTGGCAGAAAACCTGGTTGCGCCAACAAAAATGGAAGTTTGGGTAGCCAATGCTGACGGTAGTAATGCAAGGCAGGTAACACATTACGGGCAGGCTAATTGGGCGCCGGCCTTTATGCCGGATAATAAACGAATTATTTTTGCATCAAATCATGAATATAAAAGAGGTTTCCCATTTAACCTGTATACCATAAATGAAGATGGTAGCAACCTTCAGAAGATCAGCCGTGACAGAGGTTTTGATGCATTCCCTATGTTTTCTCCTGATGGGAAAAAAATAATTTTCTGCAGCAACAGAAATAATGGCGGCACAAGAGATACCAATATATTTATAGCGGATTGGGTAGAATAGAAAGTTATATATGTATGAGGAGAGTGTAAAATGAACTGACGCTAAATATTTGCAGCCTGCTTTCTACACTCTTCGTCTTCTACCCTATCCGTTCTCCTTACTTTACTTCTAACACCTCTTTCAATCTTATATCTCTCGACGATGCGCCAATCATAATCGTAAACTCCCCGGACTCCACAACTTTTTTCATTTCAGCGTTCAGCATGCTCAGCATTTCCGGAGTAATGGTAAATGAAATTTGTTTGCTTTCACCTGCTCTGAGTGATATGCGCTGAAAACCTTTTAATTCCATAACAGGCCTTGCTACAGATGCAAGCTTATCTGTAATATACAATTGCACCACTTCATCGCCGGTTAGTTTGCCTGTATTCTTTATTGTACATGTTATAGTAGTGGTTTCATCAGCAGCGATAACGTTTTTTACAAACTCAGGATTACTGTATTCAAAAGTTGTATAGCTTAACCCATACCCAAAAGGAAATAAAGGTTGCCCGCTGAGATTATAATAATCATCTCCACGCCCTGTCGGTTTATGATTATATACCAGTGGTAACTGCGCTTCGTGTATTGGGAATGTAACGGGTAATCTTCCTGCAGGGTTATAATCGCCAAATAATATACCCGCAACGGCATAGCCACCTTCTTCGCCCGGATACCAAACATCTATCACACCTTTAATCTTACCCAGCCAGTTATTCATCGTAATTGCGCTGCCGCCCACCAATACTACTATAACGGGTTTACCGGTTGCGGCGGCGCGTTGTATCATTTCTTCCTGGTAGCCGGGCAGGGATAGCATAGCCCTGTCCTGGAACTCACCCTCATGTATACCCGCAACAATCACCGCGGCATCTGCTTTTTTAATAGCTGCCAGCGCCTGTTGCATTTTCTGTTCTTTATCTTTCTTTACAGCAACATCCCAGATAAGATTGATATGCGCATTGCCGACAGCTTCAAAAAATTCGATACGTATATTATATGCCCTGTCTTTCACAAAAGCATAATTAACCAGTAATGTGCTGTATGTTCTTTTTATCCAGTTGTCTACCACAAGTTGATCATTAATATAAAGCCTGAAACCATCATTACCATCTAAGCCTATTTTATATGTGCCTGTTGCCGGTGCTGTTAATATACCTGTCCACCGGACGGAATAGAAGTGTTGTTTTATTTTTTCGTCGGGCGTGAATAATGTCCAGCCGAAATTAACCCGCTCATCAATTCTTGTAAATGCAGGGATGCCCTGAAAGTTTATATTATTGAAATATTCTCCTTTCAAACCAGGAATATTTTTCCCATTTTCATTATGAAGGAGATTAGATGCATTTATAATATTCCAGTGTTTGGGTTGCACCCTACAACCTTCAGCATATAATACAGATGCTGTTTTACCGATACTGCTTCTAATACCGTCAAGTATAGACACTTTACCATTACCAGGTCCGCTATAACCGCCAAGCCTTGCTGCTACAGCATCTTCGCCTATTACAGCGATGGTTTTAATATTTTTGGAAAGAGGCAGGATGTTGTGCTCATTCTTTAGCAATACTATTGAAGACTGTGCCGCTTTGCGGGCAATGGCTTTATGATCTGATAAGGGCTTTGCTGCTGCCTGTTCATCAATATAGGGATGCTCAAATAAGCCAAGTTCAAATTTTGCACGAAGCACCCGCGATACCGCATCATCAATTCGCTTTATATCAATAGTGCCATCAAGAAAATGCGGAATGAATAACTTGTAATGATCGTAAGCGGTTTGAAAAATTACATCCAGTCCACCGGTTATTGCCTGTCGGGCAGATTCAGGATAATCTTTTGCGGTATTGTGTAATACTACTGTTCCTCCTGTGGCGCCTGCATCTGAAATCACAAATCCTTTAAAGCCCCATTCTCTTTTCAATTTTTTATTCAGCAGCCAATCATTGGCACTTGCGGCTATACCATCAATGGAATTATAGGCAGTCATTATGGAGCGGGAGCCGCCGCGCTCAATGCAGGCTTTAAAAGGCGGGAGATAAATTTCTTCCAGCAATCTTTCATTAAAGTGAACAGGATAACTGTCTCTTCCTCCATCACCCACATTTGCCAAAAAATGTTTGGGCGTGGTGATGATGCCTTTTTCTTCAAATGCTTCTACAAATGCTACTCCCATTTCGCTGCTTAAAAATGGGTCTTCGCCATAGGTTTCTTCTGTTCTGCCCCAGCGCACATCGCTGGCAATATTTACCACCGGTGTAAGTATCTGCCTGATGCCACGCAGTTTTGTCTCAATGGCAATAGCATTGGCTACTTCACACATCAGCGATGTATCGAAAGTAGCGGCAAGTGCAATGGCTTGCGGAAATGCAGTAGCGCCATCTCTAACCAATCCGTGTAAAGCTTCATCAAAAGCAATGATGGGAATACCTAACCTTGATTGCTCAACAAAATATTTTTGGATGCTGTTTATCTTTTTGGCTAGCGCAGAAGCATTTTCAGAAGCATTGTATTTTAACAACTGCTGCGCAGCTTCTCCGTCTTTAGAGCCTGCGCTAACCTGGAAACCGAATATGCCATGTTTGTACTGATCTGCAGGAACGCCATCCAGGTCACCCGGTATCATAAATAATTGCCAGAATTTTTCTTCAATAGTCATGCGTTGCAGCAGGTCGGCAACTCTTTGTTCTACAGGTAAAGAAGGGTTTTTATACGGAAGATTTTGTTGAGCCTGAATAGCTACAAAAGCCAGGGAAAATGAAATAATAAAAGTAAAAATTCTCTTGTGCATATGCTGGTTGAGATATTAGGTGTATGAGAGCCGCTAAGGTAGTTAATATGCTTCATAGAGGTTAATGCACCCGCCTTCATCCTCTATCTCAAACTTCAAATCTCAAATTTTCCGTACCTTTTCCCTATGTTGCTAACCGTTGCTCCTGTTTGGAAGGAAGCGCCATTTATACGCCTGCTCATTCCGCTGATGACCGGAATAATTTTCCAATGGTATCACCCGGTATGGGTTTCTACATTAATCATTGCGGGTTTAACCTGTTGTATATTCTTTTTTCTTTTCAGTTTTTCCAAAGGCTATTTTTTATTCAGGCACAAATGGTTGCTGGGTATATTGCTGATGAGTATGTTCTTTTTTGCAGGCACACTGATTGTTCATTTTAAAAACATTACCAACCAGCAAAAATGGTTTGGCAGCGTATATCACAATAAAGCCGTGATAATAGCTGTATTGAACGAACCGCTTGTTGAGAAAAACAAATCTTATAAATCTGTTGCCACTGTAATTGCTGTGGATAATGGAAAAAAGATTACAAAAACAGAAGGGAATATCATTCTTTATTTCAAAAAAGATCCCTTGGCAGTATCAGGGTTACAGTATGGTTCAGCCATCGTACTTAATAAACCATTGCAGCCAATAACCAATTCCGGTAATCCCGGCGCTTTTGATTACAAACGTTATTGCCTTTTCCAGGATATTACGCACCAGGTATTTTTAGGCGAAAAAGATTATACAATAGCGGAAGGAAAGTTTCAACCTGTATACAAACAATGGTTGCAAAATTCCAAAAGCAGGTTATTGCAGATACTCAAAAAGTATATTAACGGAGAAAGAGAAGCAGGTGTTGCAGAGGCTTTATTAATTGGCTACAGAGATGACCTGGATCGTGATCTTGTACAATCCTATTCCAATACAGGCGTAATACATGTTATTGCCATTTCCGGTATGCACCTGGCAATGATATACGGGCTGCTTATTATCATTTTAAAACCATTCAGTAAAAGCAGGAAAACAAGACTGCTTCGCGGCATAATCATATTGAGTGTATTATGGTTGTTTACGTTATTGTCAGGCGCCGGACCATCCATTTTAAGAAGTGCGGTAATGTTTTCTTTTATAGTGATTGGGGAAAGTTTATCAAAGCAGGTTTCTATCTATCACACATTATCTGCTTCGGCATTCTTTCTTTTATGCTATAATCCGTTTTTTGTTTGGGATGTGGGTTTCCAGCTATCGTATACTGCGGTGTTAAGCATTGTAGTTTTTTCAGGACCTGTAAGCAACTGGTTTTATTTTAAGAATAAATGGGCAGATAATGTGTGGAAGCTGATGGCAGTTACCATATCCGCGCAAATACTCACTACGCCGTTAAGCATTTATCATTTTCACCAGGTACCTAATCTTTTCCTGTTAAGCAATCTTGTAATCGTGCCTTTGTCGGGTATTGTATTATATGCAGAGATACTGCTTTGTATTATATCATTCATTAAACCAGTTGCTGCGCTTACAGGGAAGCTTATTGCAATATTGATACAATGGATGAACGGTTTTATCAATTGGGTAGATGATATTCCTTTTTCGGTGAGCAATAACATTTCTATGTCTATCATACAAGCGTGCTTGCTATATGCTTTTATCATCTTTGTTTCATTGTGGTTAATGCATAAAAGAAATGCGATGGTAAAATATGCTGTCGCAGTGTTGCTGATTTTTAGTTGCAGCATTTCGTTGAAAAATATTTACCAGCAACAAAAACATGCCCTGATCGTATACAATACCCCCGGGTATAGCGCAACAGATTGCATCAGCGGAAAGCGCTATTATTTTACAGGCGATGATACCTGCAGGAAAGAAGGGTTCTTTAGAAATTTCCATTTAAACCCTTCCCGTATTTTATACAACGTTAAACAAGCAGATGCCCTGCCGGGATTATGGAGATCCCCTCCGTTTATCTTTTTTAAAGATAAAACCATTGTTTTGCTGGACAGTACGGTCAAAATCAGCCCTGTTTCCGGTGCTGTACATGTGGATATTGTTATTGTTTCTCAAAATGCAAAATACCCTGTAAGCCTTATCAGCCAGACATTTCGGGGAAATCAATATATTTTTGACGGGTCAAACAGCACGTGGAAAATACGGCAATGGAAAAATGAATGTGATAGTTTACATTTGCGGCGCCATTCCGTTCAGGAGGATGGCGCGTTTGTACTCGATTTTTAACCTCAGCATCCGGCAGGTAAAATCCTGCGGATTACCGTAATAATATATGCAAAAGAAAATTGGCGCTGCACTTATTTCCGTTTTTTATAAAGATGGATTAGAACCTGTTGTAAAAGAGCTGAATCGTTTGGGTATAGTAATATATTCCACCGGCGGCACACAAAAATTTATTGAAGATCTGAATATTCCCTGTGTACCGGTTGAAAGCCTTACCAGCTATCCTTCTATATTAGGTGGAAGGGTGAAAACGCTTCACCCCGCTGTGTTTGGTGGTATTTTAGGCAGAAGAGATGTAGACCAGGATATTGCAGAAATGAAGGAGTACAAAATACCTGCTATTGACCTTGTTATTGTAGACCTGTACCCGTTTGAAGAAACATTGGCGCAGGCTACTTCTCCATCATTTGCCGGCAAACCTGAAGAAGCGGAAAAAATGGTCATCGAAAAAATCGATATCGGCGGGCCTTCCATGATAAGAGCGGCCGCAAAAAATCATAAAGATTTACTGGTTGTAGCGGCAAAGGACGATTATGCAGCGCTGGTTAATCTTCTTCAAACACAAAATGGCGAAACCACTTTAGAGCAGAGGCGTGCATTTGCAGCCAAAGCGTTTGAAGTAGTAATGCATTATGATATTGCCATCAGTAATTATTTTAATCCTGGCAAAGTTGCTCCCCTGCAGTTGTCTGCTACAAAACAAGTGCTCAGGTATGGCGAAAACCCGCACCAGGAGGGTATATTTTATGGCGACCTGCAGCAGGTGTTTGATAAACTACACGGTAAAGAGCTCTCTTATAATAATCTTGTGGATGTTGATGCGGCGGTACAATTGATCACAGAGTTTGCGGCCGATGACAAAGATGCTGTTTTCGCTATCATTAAGCACACCAATGTATGTGGTGTTGCTGCGCGAAGCACCCTGAAAGAAGCCTGGGACGCGGCTTTGGCCGGAGATCCCGAAAGTGCATTTGGCGGCGTGCTGGTATGCAATAAAAAAGTAGATAAGGCAACAGCTGAAGCCATCAACGAGATTTTCTTTGAAGTACTGATCGCTGACGGATATAATGATGATGCGCTGGCCATACTGCAAACAAAAAAGAACAGGATATTATTAACCCTCAAGCAAAAACCAACTGCTACCCATCAATCCAAAACTGTTTTGAATGGTGTTTTATCGCAGGAAAATGATAAAGGCAATTTTGCCGAATGGAAAGAAGTTGGCGGCAGGGAAACTTCCGCTGCTGAAAAAGATGACCTGAGCTTCGCCAATATTGTTTGCAAGCATCTTAAATCGAACGCGATAGCGCTGGTAAAGAACAGGCAGTTGGCAGGTAAGGGTTGTGGACAAACCAGTCGTATTGATTCGCTGCGCCAGGCTATTGATAAAGCAAAACAATTTAAGTTTGATCTTAACGGCGCTGTATTAGCTTCAGATGCGTTTTTCCCTTTTAATGACTGTGTGCAGATAGCGCACCAGGCTGGTATAGCTGCTTTTATACAACCCGGAGGTTCTATACGCGATAAAGACTCTATTGACTATTGCGTTGAAAACAAGCTGGCAATGATAATAACAGGGTTAAGACATTTTAAGCATTAGGAGGTTTGTAGTTTATGGTTAATAGTTTATGGCTGATATATCAACCATAAACTACAAACTACAAACCATAAATTACAAACAGTAGCTCCATGAAAAATTATATCTACGATATTTACGACAGGGCAAGAGCGATCATTCAACCTGTTTATCTTCGTAATCAAAGCGACAGAACAAAAGCTATATTGGCCGTAGGGATTGTATGTTTTTTCTGGGGAACAACATGGCTCGCTTCAAAAAAAGGTGTTCAGCATATGCCCGCTTTGCAACTTGCAGGCTTCAGGCAACTATTTGCAGGAATACTTTATCTCATCTTCTTTTTTATTAAAGGCTTCCGGCTTCCCACCAAAGAGCAGTTTATTCAATTTTTATGGATGAGCTTGCTGATGATCGTTATTAATAACGGGCTCAGCACCTGGTCTATGAAATATATGCCGAGCGGGCTGGGCTCGGTAATAGGCGCCGCTTCACCCATATGGATTGCAATAATCAGCAGCTTTGTATTTAAAGAAACGAAGTTAAATGTAACTACAATCTCAGGGTTATTGCTTGGCGTAACAGGTATACTCATCATCTTTTCAGATTATATCCACGATCTTTTCAACTCTTCTTTTTCGCTGGGAGTGTTGCTGAATGTGGTAGCATCTATTACCTGGGCTTTCGGTACAATCTTCACGGTAAGAAACGCAAGGAATGTTAACCCCTATTTCAGCCTGGGCTGGCAAATGTTTATTGGTGGAATTGTATTACTCGCTGTTTCATTTTTTACAGGGCAATTCGCTTATCCCGCACATATTGATATTACTGCCTGGGGAGCTATAGCCTACCTTGTTATCATTGGCTCAATCATAACCTATTCTGCATTTATATATGCCCTTAAAAGGTTACCTGCCGCCCAGGTATCTATATATGCGTATGTGAATCCTATTGTGGCGGTAATAGTAGGCGCTATATTAAATGATGAAAAGCTCACGTTGATAATAACCGCAGGAACCCTTGTTACAATAGCGGGTATTTATTTGGTAAATACCGGGTTTAAAAAGGAAAAGATCACACGTTGATAAATTGTAGCGAACTTTATTCTTTCACTGTCAGCTATCAACAAACATGTGAGCGACTGACAGCCTATGGCTGATTGCTGATAGTCCAAAATAAAGCCTGATATGAAAATCCTATACAGTTCATTAATTTCTTTATGCAGCATATGGCAGGCAGATGCCCAGGAAAAATGGAAGTTTCATAGCGCCGGTATGCATTACGGCATCAGCAGTATTGCAAAAGATATTAAGTCAACCGGTTTTGTTTTTTCATGGGAAGCTGTTGCCCGTAAAAACAAACATTTGATTGGCGCAGCATATGAAACGGCAACGAATATGCGGATTGCAAGAAATAAATATGCTGTTGACCAGGTAAACCTGCTGTACGGCAGAACGTTTGCCCACGCACCTAAGTTTGCGCTAAATGGATTTGTTGGAACAGGTTTTTACAGGCAGTCTTTTAAAGCAATCCATACAGATGATGCATATCAATCTGAAACTGCTGTTGGTTTAAACATAAAGTTATCTGCTCAATATTCCATATTCAAGCAGTTATACGTAACCGTAAGCCCAAGTATTACATTCAATTTTTCAAGCACCTATTTTTCATTGCCGGGAGGGTTTTGCTATAAATTCTGACAAGATCCAATCGCTTAACATAAACTTAATATTGGGTATCTTATACTGATTATCAGTCCATTAGAATGTCACATTCCATTTCCTGAAAAAAATGTTAATTGTGTGATGGATTGTTTCCTATACCTTTCCTGTATCATTAATCCACACGTTTATGTACATAGCACATACTATGTTGACGACTGCAAGTCCTGAAAAGATATGGAAAATCTGGACTGATGTAAATAACTGGAAAAAGTGGGATGTAGGATTGCGTGGCGCCAGGATTAAAGATTCCTTCAAAAAAAATGTTCATGGTGTAATTATACCTGAACGTGGTCCCAAAGCAGGTTTTAAAGTTGCTGCCTGTGATCCTAATTTTTCTTACACCGTAATCGCAAAATTTCCATTTGCTGCATTTCATATTCATCGTTATTTGGGCTATGATAACAGCAAAACAACTTTTACACACGAAGTTTGGGCTGAGGGCCCATTAGCCTGGGTTTGGTGGAACGTGTTTGGAAAAAGAATAAGTAAAATGATGCCAACAACCATGAGCAATATAAAAGCGCTTGCGGAAACTGATATATAAACCAGGTATTATTTCTTCATTCCCCGATGGCAAACCGGGTATTATTAATCAACGTAGAGTCTGTAAGTGTTTGCAGAAAAGACAGCAGGTCTAATTTTTCATAGTCTGTTATGGAAATTTTATTGGCGACCAGCGGATCGGTAGTCGCGCTGCTTATAACGCTGTTGCGGTAATGATCTATAACCGCACCAACAGAATAAAACCGTCCATCATGGCCATAGGGGAATGTAGCAAATACATTTCTCAAGCTGGGCACTTTGAATTTTAAAGAATCCGCCGGATCTCCTGTTATCCGCATTCTGCCATAATCTTTTAAAACATCATCTACCGGAAGCCCGGTATTGCGGAAAGAATCATCGGTAAACAATGGTTCAGTATGGCATGAAGCGCATTTTGCCTGGAAAATTTTATAGCCGCTTTCTTCTGCAATGGTAAATGTTGCCTGCCCTTTTTTTACACGATCGTATTTGGAATCTGATGAAACGATCATGGCGACAAATTGTGCCAGCGCCTTAAGCATGCGTTGCGAGTTGATTTCTTCGTCACCAAAAGCGGCTTTGAACATTTGCCTGTAGCCGGCATCGGCGTTAAGCTTTACGATAATATTATCAATGGTTTCAGCCATTTCATTGGCAGCTTCTATTGGCGCCAGCGGCTGCACCTCTATGTGGTTTATGCCGCCATCCCAATGCAATGTTTTCATCCATGCCACATTGAATAAACCGGGAGCATTGCGCGTAGTAAACTGGTTGTCAAAACCGTGGCTCAGCGGATGATCAAGCGTAGCAAACGCCGCAAACTGCTGATGGCAGGATGCACAGGGGAAGTTGCCGTCTTTTGAAAGCCGCCCATCATAAAATAATCTCTTACCTAACTGAAAACCCTGTTCCGTAAGCTGGTTGTTTTCAAATGTATATGCCGGTTGCGGAAAGCCATCGGGTATGATAAATGCGATCGGAGTAAGTGCGTTATCTCCTCCATCCTGCTTTTTGCAGCTTTCAACCACACATAAGCCGGCAAACAGCACACCCGCAATATATAAAATTGATTTTTTCATTATTCACCCGCAATTTCCGCTATACTGAACATAACTGCATAATTATCCGCATATTGCCTGGCAAGCTCTCCGGGACTATGCACAAAAGCATTATCGCTTATTTTTAAGCTATGTACACCGCTGAACCATCTATTGATATCTGCATATACAATAATGCCGGTAGTGCGGTTACTATTTAATTTTACCTGTTGTGTTGCAAGCGTAATACTTCTGATGCTGTTATTCGCCCCTGAAAACCCGCCAACATGATAAGTAAATTCGTGGCCGGGCATGCCAGAAAATGATGAAGTCCCTTCCAGCTTTGCCATTACATAACCGCTGTTCCATGTCCAGAACATTCCTTTTCCCGGATCAAGATCACCTGATTGCGCCCCGCTTACATTATCTATGCTATCAACGCCGATTTGAAAAGAAAGGCTATTGAATATACTATCTGTGGTAGTAACAGTAAATGATAAAGTATTGTTCAGCGAGGCATCGATAAGGCGATACTTTGTTTCACCGGTTACTGCCAGTATAGTATTATTATTTTTTAATGATGGATGTGCTGCATAAAAACGCAAAGCGGTTATCGAATAATCTTCCCCAAAACTATTATGATATGTTTCACCTAGAACCAAAGCCTGGCTGTTAATCACAGGCTGAAAAGTGATTTTTACAGTATACTGTTGTGTTGTGCCTGCATTACCAGTAAGCTCTTTCTGGCAGGCAAAAAGCAGCAATCCACAACTGAGTATACAGTATAGAAAAACAGTCTTCATATTAGTAGTTACATTCCATGCAGGCAGCTTCAGTCCGTATGAATATTTACTTTCTTTCTTCTATCCTTTACCTGCGATTTTAATTTCTTTTGCTCAATTCTTTTTTCCTTAGATGCTTTAGAGGGTGTGCTGGCTATGCGTTTACGTGGCTTTATTAAGGATTGATTGATCAGTTCGTTTATCTTTTTTATCACAAGTTGCTTGTTGCTTAGTTGCGTACGTGCTGCCTGTGATTTTACCAGTAAATATCCTTCTGCTGTTATCCTGTTATTTAATTTTTGAAGAACTGTTTCCCTTTGCGTTTCACTTAATATTTTGGAATCAGCTACATGAAAATACCCTTCCACCATTGTTTCTACCTTGTTCACATTCTGCCCGCCTTTGCCACTGCTTCTTGCGGTTTTAAAAATGATTTCCTTCTGTATATCTATCTTGCCCATACTACAATTATTCCCTTTTTGGCTGCAGTTACTTCCGCCGCAAAACTATTTTCTTCCAAACGTACATGAAATTTTTCATTCATAAAATACACAAAGGATGAATGAAAAATTTTATGGGAGTTCCTCTTGGCTAAAAACAACAATAAATATTCAAGAGAAATTTACAAATCAATGTTAATGCTGCTGTATCAGAAGTATATTGCACAGGAAATTTACCTTTTTTCAACGATATCATCTGTATATAATATCAAAATTGTGACGCATTTCATTCGAATCAGTCTTTTAATCTGTAGCAGCCTGTTTTTCAGGCTTTCTATTGCCCAGGTTAAACCCGGTTCAATGGGGCGAACAGGTAATGGTGCTGATATAACTACAAAAACCACGGCAGGTACTGCATTAATTGGGGGTGGAGGTAATGTGCCCGGCGCTTTTAAGTGGATGATAACCAAAAGCGGCGGTGGCGATGTGGTGGTGTTAACTGCCTCTGCCAATGATGGTTATACTAAGGATATTTATATGCTGGGAGGTGTAAATTCTGTTGAAACACTTAATATAGTCTCAAAAGAGCTGGCGGATAATGATACGGTAGCCATGACCGTTAGAAACGCTGAAATGCTTTTTATTGCAGGTGGTGACCAGTCGCGGTATATGAATAACTGGCGTGGCACAAAATTGAATGCAGCTATTAACTATCTGCTAAACGAAAAAAAGGTACCGGTTGGCGGCACAAGCGCGGGTTGTGCCATACTTACCGGTTTATATTACAGCGGCGAAAACGGCAGTGCCGTTGCTGATTCTTCCTTGCTCAACCCGTATAACAACAGGATTACGCTGTATAATAATGATTTTTTACAGGCGCCTTTTTTGCAGCGGGTAATAAGCGATCAGCATTATCTTGCCCGCAAACGGGAAGGCAGGCATGTAGCCTTTCTTGCTCGTATCAGTAAAGATTTCAAAATATATCCCAGGGGCGTTGCGCCGGATGAACGCACCGCCATTTGTATAGATGAGAATGGCGTAGCGACTGTTATAGGCGAAAGCAAGGCGTATTTTATTATTACGGATAAGTCAAAAATGCCTGAGGTTTGCGGGCCGGGAAGATCTTTGCAATGGAAGCAAAAGGAACAGGCGTTAAAAGTATACGAAATACAGGGGTCCGCCACGGGCAACGGCAGTTTTTCAGTTGCTGACTTTGATGTTTCCAGGGCAACTGGCGGCAAATGGTATTGGTGGTGGGTTGATAAAGGGAAATTATTTAAGAAAGAAATGGAGTGAGCATGCAAAAATCTTTATTCATGCATTCGTGTTAATCATTGGTTCATCCATATATTCAGTATACTATTACAAAAAAGGAAATTATTTAACTTATGAGAGCAGTTTTACAACGTGTTTCACATGCATCGGTGGTAGTGGATGGTAATACCACCGGCGCCATACAAAATGGCTTGCTGGTGCTGATGGGTATTGAAGATGCTGATACTACAGAAGACATTGAATGGCTGAGCGGCAAAATCGTAAGCATGCGTATTTTTAATGATGATAATGGCATAATGAATGTTTCTGTAAAAGATGCAGGTGGCGATATACTTTTGATCAGCCAGTTTACATTGCATGCATCAACAAAAAAAGGCAACCGCCCATCATATATACGTGCAAGCAAGCCTGATTTTGCCATTCCTTTATATGAAAAAATGATAGCGCAGCTTGAAAGTGATCTCGGCAAAAAAATACAAACAGGTATTTTTGGCGCAGATATGAAAGTATCACTTTTGAATGACGGTCCGGTTACAATAACCATTGATACTAAAAATAAAGAGTGATATTGCGGAATTTTTGGCAAAGGCTTTGCAAAACAGAAGTATCATTCTCCTAATTTAGCTTAATAAACAACTATTCATACACATGTTACAAACGGCAGAAGATATAAAAGCGCTGAATGAAAGAATACAGGTGACAGCGGCATTTGTTGACAGGCTGGAAAGTGAAATATCAAAAGTGATTGTAGGGCAGCATTATATGGTAAGTCGCCTGCTTATCGGCCTGCTGAGCAACGGGCATGTACTGCTTGAAGGTGTGCCCGGTCTTGCTAAAACATTATCCATAAAATCGCTGTCGCAGGCGATCAATGCAAAATTCAGCCGTATACAATTTACGCCAGACCTTTTGCCCGCCGATGTGATCGGTACCATGATATATAACCAGCAAAAACATGAATTTGTGGTTCGCAAAGGTCCCATCTTCGCCAACTTTATATTGGCAGATGAAATTAACCGTGCGCCGGCAAAAGTGCAAAGCGCCCTGCTGGAAGCCATGCAGGAGCGGCAGGTAACCATTGGCGAGAGCACCTATAAATTGGATGAACCGTTCCTCGTGCTGGCTACACAAAATCCTATTGACCAGGAAGGAACTTATCCATTGCCGGAAGCACAGGTTGACAGGTTTATGCTGAAGGTGTTGATCAATTATCCAAGCAGGCAGGAGGAGCAACTGATTGTAAGACAAAACCTGTCGGGTGTAAAACTGCCGGAAGTAAAACCTGTGGTGAGTGGTATGGAAATTCTACAGGCGCGAGACCTGGTTCGCCAGATCTATATGGATGAAAAAATTGAAAACTATATTCTTGATCTTGTTTTCGCTACCAGGGAGCCGGCTAAGTTCAATCTTGATAAACTAACACCCCTGATTGCCTACGGAGGATCTCCCAGGGCGTCCATCAATCTTGCACTGGCATCAAAAGCTCATGCGTTTATTAATAAGCGCGGGTATGTTATTCCTGAAGATGTGAGAAGTATAGCTAAAGATGTGATGCGCCATCGTATTGGCTTAACATACGAAGCAGAAGCGGAAAATATTAATGCAGAGAATGTGGTGGATGAAGTGCTGAGAGCTGTGAATGTACCGTAAGAAAGATACAAGGTGTAGGGTTTAAGGCCTTACACCTTATACCCTGCACCTTAATTTAAGGATTTGAAAAAAAGAGCACATACTAAAAGCAAAGACGATGACACTTTAAGTGTAGCGGAGATATTGAAAAAGGTAAAAGAGCTGGAGATTAAAAGTAAAAAGCTTACTGCCAACCTTTTTACCGGTGAATATCATACTGCATTTAAAGGAAGAGGCATGTCGTTTAAGGAAGTGCGGGAATACAGTGCCGGCGATGATGTGCGCTTTATTGACTGGAATGTTTCCGCGAGAATGAATCAGCCTTTCAGCAAGATGTTTGAGGAAGAAAGAGAGTTGACAATGATGCTGCTGGTTGACATCAGCGCAAGCTCTTTATTCGGCACTGTTCATCAGCGAAAAAAAGATTTGATAACAGAAGTTTGCGCCGTGCTTGCTTTCTCAGCGGTGAATAATAATGATAAGGTTGGGGTAATATTTTTCAGTGATAAGATCGAGTTCTACATCCCTCCTAAAAAAGGAAGAGAGCATGTATTATATATTGTTCGCGAACTGCTTACGGTTAAACCCAAAAACAAAGGAACTAATCTTAATGAAGCAGTAAGGTTTTTTAATAATGCAGTAAAGCAAAAAAGCATTGCCTTTATACTGAGTGATTTTATGGTGGAGCAATATGATGACCCGCTGCGTGTTGCCGGAAGCCGGCACGATGTGATTGGCATTAAGGTGTATGATAAAATGGATATGGATCTGCCTGAAGTAGGATTGATGCAGATTGAAGACCTTGAAACCGGTGAAAGGCAGTGGATAGATACCAATGATAAAATGGTTCAGTATAATTATCACCAGCAGTTTGTACAGAATGAAGAAGCCTGTAAAATCTCATTCCGCAAATCAGGCGCTGACCTTTTGTATTTAAGAACAGATGAGGACTATGTAAAAGTGCTGCAGAAATTTTTCTTAAGCCGCATGAAACCTGTAAAATGATTTTTGTTGGTGAGACAAATATGAAGAAAGGAGAAAACATAAAGGCGATTATACTGATGCTGGTATGCAGCTTATGTGCAACATTTTTATCTGCGCAACCTGATGCCACTATCAGCGCTACAATAAAGCAACCGCAATTGCTGATGGGCGATCAAACACAGCTGGTTGTACAAACCACAACAACCGCAGATAAGCCCGTTACTCAATGGTTTAATTTGCCTGACACATTCAACCACATAGAAATACTCAGCCGCTCGCCAATTGATTCTTCATTACAGGGCAATACTAAAATATATCACCAGTCATTTACCATTACCGGTTTTGATTCTGGAATATGGGTAATCCCTCCGCTGGTTATTCATACGGGAAATAAACAAATCAGTTCTGCTCCGCTGGAGTTAACGATCGTTCCGGCTAAGCTCACCGATAGTACGTATCATGATATACGTGATATTATTGAAGTACCCGGACAAAAAACGCCCTGGTGGTATTGGATATTGGCAATATTATCGGCTATACTGCTTGGTGTACTTGCATGGTTGTGGTGGAAACAAAGAAAACAAAAACCTGTTGTTGCACCTGTTAATACATCCGGGTTGCCATTACTGGAAGAAACCCTGCAGCGGCTGGGTAAATTAAAAGCGCAAAATTTTCCTGCAAAAGCGGAATGGAAAAAATATTATACTGAGCTGGCAAATATTTTTAAAGCATATTATGAAGGAAAGTTTCGTGATGGCGCTTTGCAGAAAACAACAGATGAGCTATTAATGTCGGTTGACCGGCATTTATCAAAAGAGTCGTTAAGCGAGCTGGCGGAAACGCTGAGGATGGCAGATGCTGTTAAATTCGCAAAGTATCAGCCTGATATCACCAGATCAACAACAGATATTGATATTATAGAAAAGAATGTGAAAAAGTTAGATAGTGTGAAATAGTGTTAAACAGGTATGAAACGAGAGACGTGAGATTGCTGGTACGTGAGACACGTACCAGGGCGATCGCCCCGGCGCGTGTCTCACGCGCCGGAAAGTAGCGGAGAAAAGTGAGATACTTACTTTTCTCCGCCCACGGAACAAGTTGTTTTATTATTTAAAAGTTTATTTTGCTGAAGGAATATTTAGACCATATAGAATTCGCTTATCCACGGGTGTTATACCTGCTGTTGCTTATACCTATACTTGCAGGATGGTATATCAGCTATTCCGGCAAAACACGCGGCGCAATAAAGGTATCATCGCTCAGGAGCTTCCGTAATACCAATTCATTCAAAAGTAAATTGCGGCATATACCTTTTGTGCTAAGGATGCTGGCACTTGCAGGTATTATAACCGCGCTTGCCCGGCCTCAAACGCATAATGATGAGAGGAATGTGGAAGGAGAAGGTATTGATATTGTTTTGTGTATTGATGTAAGCGGCAGTATGCTGGCGCAGGATTTTCATCCCAACAGGCTTGAAGCAGCCAAACGCGTGGCAGGGGAATTTGTTCAGCAACGTCCAACAGATCGTATCGGATTAGTGATTTTTGCAGGAGAAAGCTTTACCCAATGCCCTGTTACCAGCGATCACGCTGTGCTGGAGCAGCAGATCATGCAGATAGACGGAGGTTTTTTGGTTGATGGCACTGCAATCGGCTCCGGGCTTGCAACAAGTGCAGACAGGTTAAAGAACAGTGAATCGAAAAGCAAAGTAATTATATTGCTTACGGATGGTGAGAATAATGGCGGACTGATAGACCCGGTTACAGCAAAAGAAATTGCAAAATCATTAGGTATTAAGGTATACACTATTGGTATCGGCTCTGATGGATATGCTACAACACCGGTTCCGGGGCCGGATGGAAGGGTGAGCATGCAGCAGGAAAAAGTAAATATTGATGAAACCCTTTTAAAACAGATTGCTGATGAAACAGACGGTAAATACTTTCGTGCAAAAGGTGATCAAAGCTTATCTGATATTTACGGAGAAATAGATCAACTGGAAAAAACAAAAATTAATATAACCACAAACCGCAGGTATACGGAACGGTTTCATCCGCTTGTATTGATCGCTATTGGTTTTCTTTTTATAGAAATGCTGTTGCGGCTTACCGTATTCAGGCAATTCCCCTAGTTGTTCTTCTTCAAAAAGCTTTCCAGCGCCTCCTTATAAATTCTTCCTACAGGCACCTGGAAATTCTTCAGCATTATTTTATTTCTTTCAATGCGTACAATTTTATGCTTTGCTACTATAAAGGATTTATGTACCCGCATAAAATGCTTCTCAGGAAAAATATCATGCATTGATTTCACAGAGCCTTTTATTACTACTTTTCCACCTGCATGATGTATAATGGCATAGTCTTTCAGCCCTTGTATATGTGTAACATCATCAAAGTTCAATTTTATTTTTTGTACACCACTCTTCACAAAAACAGAGCCGAGCTGCCCGTCATCATTTTCTATTGAAGTATGCTGATCCTTAAGCGAAAAAAAATCTCTTGCCTTTTGTATTGCCTGCAAAAACCTTTCAAAAGAAACCGGCTTAAGCAGGAAATCAATTACGCCAAGCTCGTAACCTTCATAGGCGTAATCTCTGTACGCAGTAGTAAAAACGGTAACAGGAGGATTATCAAGTTTCTTAAGAAGATCTATCCCGCTCATTTCCGGCATTTCAATATCAAGAAAAATAATATCGATTGCATTTGTTGCTAAAAAATCCAACGCAGGAACAGCGGAATTAAATACAGCTTTCAGCTTAACAGTTCCTGATTTGCTGATATACTGTTCCAGTATATCACATGCCAATGGTTCATCATCAATAACAATACATGTAAGCATTCATTAAAAATTGAGTTGCAGAGATGCGCTGAATTTATCCGCATCTTCCTTTATTTCAAATACATATTTGCCCGGGTATAGTAAATCCAGTCTTTGTTGCAGGTTAGCAATCCCGATTCCTCCTTTTGCTATATTGCTTGGGTTTGCTGCTGAAACCGGCTTATCATTCTCAATAAAAAAACAGATGCCTGTTTCACGGATATCAATCCTGATCTTCATGCTTGTTTTGCCCGTCATTTTACTTACACCATGCTTAAACGCGTTTTCAACCAGCGGAAGCAATAATAGCGGGGCGATCACATGACTATTGGTATCTCCGTTCACTTCAAATATAATTGACTCGTTTTCCCGGTATCTCAGCTTTTCCAATGCTATATAATTCTGCAGGTATTTAATTTCCTTTTCCAGTAACACCTGCGCATCATCGCTGTCGTAGAGCATATATTCCATCATATCTGACAGTTTTAACACCGTATCCGGTGCACTGTCAGATTTTTTAAGCGTAAGCGCATACAGGTTATTAAGCACGTTAAAAAGAAAATGCGGGTTAACCTGCGCTCTTAAAAAATTGACTTCAGCCTGCAGTTTTTCAACCTTTGTTTTTTGTAATAACCTCGTTTGCTCATACCAGTCAATGCTGAGCTTCAGGGCTACCATTATACCAATATACCAAAGTGTGCTGAAAAAATTATATGATATGGTTTCCCAGAAGCGATCTCTCCGCATGGGTCCCAGCACATAACCGTATAAAAAAATATCAAACAGGCTTTGCAGGATAAGATACCCGGTAATAGACAGCAATACGCCGGCAAAGTATTTAAGATATTTTCCTTTGATAAGATATTTTGGCAGCAGGTAATGTAGGTTAAGGTATGCAACAATGATGAGTAACCCGATTCTGAGACAAACGCAGGTGATGAATGAAGGTAACCCCGCTTTTACGATCATATATTTCTTCTCGTAAATAAAAAAAGCGGTAACCATTATCCAGTACGAAGCATGCACCAATGCATATTTAAGCGGTACATTTTTTCGCGATAACGGCAGGCGAATTGTTGTATTGAAGAAATCTGTCATAAACTGCAAATACAATCAGGAAATCCGTTTATGAAAAAATAATAGATTAACAACAGCTTTTAAAGAAGAACGTTATCAAGTTACTTAAAATCATCGACTGAATAGGCTTTCCCACCGAATTCCCTAACTTTGCCGCTTCGTTATGTCAGAAACAAAACCCGTAAAAAAATTATTTGATTTTAGTTTGCTCCGCAGGGTTTTCAGTTATGCGTCTCCGTATAAAAAGCAATTGTATCTTTCCATCTTCCTGGCAATAGCGCTGGCTGTCATTTCGCCTGTTCGCCCCTGGCTTATACAATTAACGGTAGATAAATACATAAGGGGCGGATTAATCAATTGGGTTATCATCATCACCATTATACAAATTGCATTGCTGTTACTGGAAACCGCTATGCGCTTTTCTTTTTCGTTTATAACCGCATGGCTGGGGCAAACCGTGGTTAAAGACATGCGTACGGCAGTTTATAAAAAAATTGTGCATCTTAATCTCGGGCAGTTCGATAAAACACCTATAGGTACGCTCACTACAAGAACCATTAATGATATTGAATCCATTAATGATATTTTTTCAGAAGGATTGATACCAATAATCGCGGATCTGCTTTCTATTTTCGCGATCCTGGGTGTAATGTTTTATACCGACTGGGAGCTTACTTTAGTTTGTATGGCAGTATTACCCGTATTGCTGATAGTTACCTGGTGGTTCAAAGAAAGTGTGAATGTTTCTTTTCAGCGCGTAAGAAACGCGGTAGCGCAGCTCAATGCTTTTGTACAGGAGCACATTACAGGTATGAGCATTGTGCAGGCATTTGCTGCGGAAGACAGGGAATTTGCAAAATTCAAAAAAATCAACCGCGAGCATCGCAATGCCAATATCAAAGCCATTTTTGCATACTCCGTTTTTTTTCCGTTTGTTGAAATAATACTTGCCATTGCAATGGGGTTAATGATATGGTGGAGTGCAAAAGGAGCAATAGAAGGGGAAGCCACACTGGGGGTGATGATCGCCTTCATACTTTACCTCAATCTTTTATTTCGTCCGCTCAGGGTGATCGCTGATAAATTTAATGTGCTGCAAATGGGCATGGTTGCCAGTGAACGTATCTTTAAAGTATTGGATAATCCTGATTTTATAGAGAAAGAGGGCGATTACGCTCCCTCAGACATGCAGGGTAAAGTTGCCTTTAAACATGTGTGGTTTGCGTATAAAGATGATAATTATGTGCTGAAGAATATATCTTTCACTATTATGCCTGGTGAAACAATGGCGCTCGTTGGGCATACCGGCAGTGGCAAAACATCCGTCATAAGTTTGATCAATCGCTTATATCATATTCAGAAAGGTGCCATTGAAATTGATGATGTGAATATCGAGGAATACAAGCTGAATATACTCAGGAGTAAAATAGGTATTGTTTTGCAGGATGTGTTTCTTTTCTCCGGATCTATTTATGAAAATGTAACATTGAGAAATGAATCCATTACAAGAGATCAGGTAATACGTGCGGCCAAACTTATCGGTATGCATGATTTCATTATGCAATTACCCGGCAACTATGATTATAATGTTATGGAAAGAGGTAGTACATTATCGCTCGGACAGCGGCAGTTGCTTTCGTTTATACGTGCACTGCTCTATAATCCTTCCATACTTATTCTTGATGAAGCAACCTCCTCTGTTGATACAGAAAGCGAGCAGCTCATTCAACATGCGATTGATACATTGATTGAAGGAAGAACGGCCATCATTATAGCCCACCGCCTTTCCACCATCCGTAAGGCTGATAAAATATTAGTGCTTGATAAAGGGGAGATAAAAGAGATGGGTACCCACAGCGAGCTCCTTGACAAAGCCGGATTTTACGCGAAGCTGTATGAAATGCAGTTTGCTAAAGTGTAGCGAAAGATAAAAGGCGGAAGGTGAAAAAAGGTATAGGATATGGGGACTTACACCTTGCTGCTGTTACTATTACAAACGGTTATGATTGTAGCAGCAATGAATTTTATGATATCGTTTTCCCATTTATATTCAGCATAATATTTTTAGCGCCATTAAAAAAAGCCACAATACGGTAAAATATTTTTCGCTTTCTTTTCTGCAGGTATATGTTACAGCTAGATATTATTGATAAATACGGGGTTGCAGTTGTTTTAATATAGCTTCATGCTAAGTTTTATTATATTTGAAATGATCTCCTGTTTCTTTTGCCCCAGATAAAACCCAGGCATGAAGTATACTATAGTTATATTGCTTTTATTCCTTTTTTGTATAAGCGCTTCATTTGGTCAACATGCAGGTACGGAACATACTGTAGTCAGGCTTGGGAATAATATTACTTCGCTGGAAAAATCACCCTGGAAATTTCATCCCGGCGATGATATTGAATGGGCAGATCCTTCTTTCAATGATGAAGGCTGGGACACAGCACGAATAAATTTTGGTGAAGACCAGCTTCCTAAAAGATGGACAGGTTTTGGGTGGTTTCGTGTATGGTTGAAGAAAGCTGATACTTCGCTCACCAACACATGGGGTATATACCTCAATCATGATGGCGCATCAGAAGTTTATTTTGATGGCAGGAGGATCATGTCATTGGGCAAGCTGGGCAAGTCAAAAAAAGAATCTGTAGCCGAACGCAATCCTTATTTAACCATACCGCTTGCTATCACAGATACATTGCCGCATTTACTGGCTATCCGTTATTGCAATTATCATCATTACTATCCGGATTTCGTGGGCTTTCAGGCCTGGATCAGCGACCTGCATACCATGAACCAAAAGCAAAAATCTGATCAACGCACCATGGATCAGCTTTTGATGAGCGTTGGTGCTGCCTGTATTCTTATATTGCTGCATCTTTTATTATTTATATTTTACCCACGACAAAAAATAAATCTCTACTACGTATTGTTTGTTGCTGTTGTGGCCATTGGTTTATATGCAAGGTATCAAACCATTGTTGCTGCCCATCCTGCCATGCAGATATTTTATACCCGTGTATTTATGGCGTTTGTAACGCTGCATTTAAGCTTTGGACTGCTCCTGCTTTATTATGCAGGCTATGGCTATATTCCGCGAAAAAAAACGGTTATCATGTTGCTGGCTTCTGTGCCCGTTGCGATATGGTCGGTTATTGACTGGCACAATATCTGGTATAACCCGTTCTGGACAAAATTCCAGAAATGGCATCAGAATATATTTGTACTTATATTTTTTACTGATGCGATATTGATGTTATTACGGGCCATACGAAAAGGAAATAAAAAGCTGTGGCTGTTAGTGGTGGGTATCATCTTATTTCTTTTATTTGGTATTTTTATCGGCTCTAACCAGCTTGACTGGTTTACACTTAAGCAGGTACTGATTTTCTTTGGATGGGGTAACCTGCTGATGCCTGTAGCATTCTCTATTTACCTGGCAATGGATATTGCTTCTACCAACCGGAAACTGGCTGATCAGCTTAAAGAAAACGAAAGGCTTTCTGCCGAAAACCTGGCTAAGGAGCAGGAAAAAAATAAACTCATCTCCGAACAGGCAGAGCAACTGGAAAAAACAGTTTTGGAAAGAACAGCACAGGTGCGTGAGCAGGCAGAAAGATTAAAAGAAATGGATGCCGCGAAGTCACGCTTTTTTGTGAACCTGACACATGAGTTTAAAACACCGCTTACGCTTATCATCAATCCTGCAAAAGAATTATTGAAACAACCCGATGCGGAGGCAGCCAGGCAATACGCCGGCTTTATTTTGCAAAACAGTGAAAGACTGTTGCAGCTCATCAATCAATTGCTTGATCTGAGCCGTCTTGAAAGTGGACAGATGGATATCAAATATCAGAACATTGATATCATAAAATGGCTGCAGGTGCACGTACAGCAGTTTGGATCGCTGGCCGATTACAGGAACGTGCAGCTTGGCATTATCAATAACATACCCTCTTTGCCTATTAAAACCGATATTGATAAACTGGAGAAGATTGTTCAGAATCTTATATCAAATGCAATTAAATTCAGCAATGCTAATGGCAGGGTCGATGTATTGTTTGAGAAGAAAGATGATGCATATATCGAGCTAACGGTTAAGGATAACGGCATTGGTATTGCCAAAGAAAAATTGCCATATATATTCGACAGGTTTTACCAGGTTGAATCATCCGATACCCGCACAAGAGAAGGTGCCGGCATCGGGCTGGCATTGGTAAAAGAGCTCACTGAACTACTTGGTGGTTCCATCAGTGTGAGTAGTACAGGAAATGCAGGTACAACATTCTCTTTAAAACTTCCCTATATACCCGCAGAGAAAACCAGTATTGAAGAAACGGCAGAGATAAATGAGGTTATATCAACAGATGATATTGCTCTTTTATCAAAAACAAAGGAGGAGGAAATTCAACATGCAGATACTATTTTAATTGTTGAAGACAATGAGCAGCTGCGGCAGTTCATGGAAATATCGTTGAAAGAAAGTTATACTATTCTTACCGCAATGAATGGTGCTGACGGCATAGAAAAAGCCATAGCACACATTCCCAACCTGGTGATCACCGATCTGATGATGCCTGTAAAAAATGGTTATGAGTTGTGCGATACTTTAAAAAAGGATGAACGTACCAGCCATATCCCGGTTATTATGCTTACGGCCAAAACTGACCAGGATAGCAGGATACAGGGCCTTGAAACCGGCGCAGACGCCTATCTCCCCAAGCCTTTTGATAAAAGGGAGTTGCTGGCGCAGATTTCCAATCTCATTCAAACAAGAAACCGGCTCCGCGATAAATACAGTAAAAACAATAACTGGCTTTCCGGCAATATTGAATTACCCTCTATTGAACAGGCGTTTTTAAACCGGGTGAAAGACGCGATCAATAATAATATTGACGATATACAGTTTGGCGCGGAACAGTTGGGTCGAGAAGTGGGGCTAAGCCGCACTCAATTGCACCGCAAGCTGAAGGATATTATTGACCAAAGTCCCGGCGAGCTGATCCGCGCCATCCGTATGCAAAAAGCGCATGAGCTGTTGCAGAAAAATATAGCAACCGTAGCCGAAGCTGGTTACATGGTAGGTTATGGAAATCCCGCTAATTTTTCAACCAGTTTTACAAAGCATTTTGGATATCCGCCGAGTGAGGTTGGAAAAACCAGCAAGCGTTAAGTAATAAAGCCGGAGATTTTGTTACAACTTCCCTTAATTCAGATACAATCAATTTGTAAACACTGTTGAACTTTGCATAGTAATAAAACTATAACAATATCATGCAAACTATTCTAGGAGCCAACGGGCAGATTGGCGAAGAGCTTGCAAGGGCATTAAAAGAAAATTTCACCTCTGATATCCGCATTGTGAGCAGGAATGCGGTAAAAATCAATGATACTGATGAGGTTTTTTCTGCTGATCTCTCAGTCAGGGAAAAAACAATAGAAGCGGTAAAAGGCAGCGAAATCGCTTATTTCACATTAGGGCTGCCTATTAACACCGGATTGTGGGAGAAACAGTTCCCCCTCATTCTTCAAAACGTAATAGATGCCTGCAAGATCAACCGGGCCAGGCTGGTTTTTTTTGATAATACTTACATGTATCCGCAGGATGGCAGGATACTAACCGAAGAAACTGTTTTTAATCCCGTTGGCAGAAAAGGGAGAGTGAGAATGAAAATGGCAGAGATGGTTTTAAGAGAAATGCAATCAGGCAAACTGGAAGCAGTGATTTGCCGTGCCCCTGAATTTTATGGTCCGGGAAAAACGCAAAGCATTACCAATACCCTCATCTTTAATAATATCAAAGCAGATAAAAAGCTGAAAGTACCATTAAGCGATTCAAAAAAAAGGAGCCTGATATGGACACCCGATGCAAGCCGGGCAACCGCTTTAATTGGGAATACACCCGATGCTTTTGGGCAAACCTGGCATTTACCTGTTGATGAAAGCTACCCAACGTATAAAGCATTTATTGCACTGGCTGCTGATATCTATAGTAAAGATTTGAATTATGCTGTTATTCCGAAATTCATTTTTAAAACCGGATCACTTTTTAATAAAAGTATAAAAGAGTTGTTGGAACTGTTACCGAGATATGAACATGACAATGTGTTTGTTGATTCAAAATTCAGGAAACGTTTTCCGGATTTTAAAACGACCAGTTACAGCAAAGGCATTGAGGAGATTAAAAACAGGCAACTTTCAGTACGTCAATAAAAGCAGTAAATTCACAATGCATAAATCAATAGGTGAAAGCTCCGGAAAAAATATCGTCTATCAGTGTTCTGCACCAGTTTTTAGGATTGAAGAAACCCTCCCAACCGCTGATAAGCGTATTTAATTTTGATGATGCCCGGCTTGAGCCCGAAACTATTCTCAGCGCCATAACTACGGATTTTTATGTAATTGCCTTGAAGAAAGATTGTGCAGGCGGCAAATGTAAATATGGCCGGCAGTATTACGATTTTGATGAAGGGATTATGTACTTTATTGCCCCTCACCAGGTGTTGCAGTTTGAAGATGTATTGCTTAATAGCGTTAAAGGGTTTGTGCTGGTAGTGCATCCGGATTTTTTGCAGGGATATGTGTTGGCTTCCAAAATAAAAGAGTATGGATATTTTTCTTACGCAAGCAACGAAGCATTGTTTCTTTCGGAAAAGGAGGAAAAATCTGTAATGGATATTATAGAAAATATTAACCGGGAGGTTGACGCCAATATGGATGCTTTTACGCAGGATTTATTGATATCGAACATTGATTTATTATTGAAATATTGTGACCGCTTTTATAACCGCCAGTTTTTGACGAGAAAAAAGGTCAATAGTGATCTGCTTACTAAATTAGAAATGCTGCTGGATGATTATTTTAAAGAGGATAAATTCAATAATGGCATTCCTACTGTTCAGCTTGTAGCCAATGCATTGCATTTAAGTCCTAATTACCTCAGCGATATGTTGCGTGTGCAAACCGGGCAAACCACACAGCAGCATATTCAGAACAGGGTGATTGATAAAGCAAAAGAATTATTGTCTACCACCGCAATGTCAGTATCTGAGATCGCTTATCATTTAGGATTTGAACACCCTCAATCGTTTCATCGCCTGTTTAAAAACAGAACGTCAGTTTCCCCTATGGAATTTAGGGCTGCGTTTAATTAATTCCATAAACTTTTATATCAACAGAAAATTTAAAAGCCATGAAAAAACTTTTATTAATAGTTACCAATGTAGATATGTATGCAAGCGGCAGGCTGAAAACGGGTTTGTGGCTGAGTGAGCTTACACATATATATCACAGTGCAAAAGAAAAAGGCTGGGATATTACCATTGCAAGTCCTAAGGGAGGCGAAGTTCCCGTTGACCCGGAAAGTTTAAAGCCACTGGTGCTGGATAAAATTTCAAAAAGCTATTATGAAAGTGCTGCTTTCATGAATGAGCTGAACCATTCAAAAAGCCTGGAAGACGTAATAAATGAAAGTTTTGACTGCGTTTATCTTGCCGGCGGGCACGCTACCATGTACGATTTTCCAAACGATGCCATATTGCAATCTATTATCAGCCATCAGTACGAAAGCGGGAAAATGGTAGCGGCTATCTGTCATGGTGTAGGTGGTTTGCTGAATGTAAAGCTTTCCACTGGTGATTACCTGATCAAAGGAAAATCGATGACGGGCTTTGACTGGTTTGAAGAAACCATAGCAAGACGGAAAAGGGAAGTTCCCTTCAACCTGGAAGCCGCCATTAAAGAGCGTGGCGCTAATTTAAAAAAAGCATTTATACCTATGACTTCAAATGTAGTGATCGATGGCAATTTGATTACCGGGCAAAACCCTTTCAGTTCTAAAGAAATGGCAGAAGTAGTTACAAGAGAACTTGAAAAATAACAAAACAAACAGACCCGGCTCTTGGTATAATATTGTGCCTGCAACAAATTCAAAACCTGGTGCAACAATATCAAACATATTAATAATCAGTTTTTTAATTATTAAAATTTCAAAGGCATTTGCAACAATAGCAAATGCCTTTTTTTATTTGGGAGGGTAGTTTTGAAGCCGGATAAATTATACTGATATGAAGAATTTACTGGTAATCATCATCGCGGGTTTAATGCTTTATTCCTGCGGCAGTACCACCTCAAAAAAAACCGTTCACAGTCTCGTGGGAGAATGGGATGCGCATTTAAGCTATGAAGGCAAGCCCTATGTTTTTCTTGCCCGGTTCAAAGCAAATGGCAGCTACAATGGATTTATGGATGGAAAAAACTTTGTAAGCGGAACGTACAGGACTGCAGGAGATTCTTTATATATCACAGATGGACTTTGCAATATGGCTTACGAAGGCTTGTATAAGCTTACTTATTATGGTGATTCGCTCAGGTTTGATGCATTAACAGACACCTGCAGGCAAAGGGTAGAAGGTTCATCCGGGCTTGCAGTAAAAAGGATAGCAGGAAAATAACGTCTTATTTAAAATCAGTTTACGCATGAAAAATATAATTGTCCTTATTGTTACCATTGTTTTTGTTGCCTGTGGCGCACAAAAAACAGAACATAATGTATTTGGTAAGTGGTCTGTAAAATTTAAAAGCGGGCCACTGGCCGAAGTCCGCTTTCATAAAGACGGCACACACGATTACATTGTAGACGGCAAGCTATTCAGCAGTGGAAAATCTGTTTTCAGCAATGATACGTTGAAAACATTTGATCCTATTTGTAATGACGAAGGCGAATATTATGGCATTTACAAAGTAGATTTCCTGCAGGGTGACAGCATCCGGTTTATTGCGATAGAAGATAGCTGTAAACCGCGTGTTTACGATATAAACAACGCTGTGCTGCACCGGATCAATCCTTAACGAATATTTAAACCATTAAGAAGTGAAGATCATAAGAAGGAAGCCTGATGTTCCTTAACTCCTGAATGTTTTTAATTACCATGTATGCAAAATTCCATGTGGCAAAAAGTAAAATATAAAATCAACACATGAGAAAGTATTTTTTTATAATAATTATTTCAGGCTTTTTTGCTGCAGTACCTCACCTGTTTTGCAAAAGTGGCAATACTATGCCCGATAATGCAATTGCATTGGGCAAACAACTGTTTTTCGACACCATCTTATCCTCCACCCAAAAGATCAGTTGTGCCAGTTGCCACAAACCGGAATTTGCTTTTGCCGATACCAGCGCCGTAAGCCTTGGCGTGTTTAACAGGAAAGGAACCCGTAATACACCATCTGCCATGAACCTGAACAATGCCGCTTTCTTTTTTTGGGATGGAAGGGTAAAAACACTGGAAGAGCAGGCTTTGATACCTATTGCCAACCCCGATGAAATGAACCTGCCTGTTGACAGCGCCATATACCGTTTGCAGCAAAGCGCATTTTACAGGGTAGCATTTCAAAACGTATACAAAGAAAAACCTTCAGCAAAAAACCTCGGAAAAGCGCTGGCAGCATTTCAAAGCTCAATGGAAACAAACAATTCACCTTTTGACGACTGGAAAACCAGGGAGGATGAAAAGGCTGTAAGCGAATCAGTAAAAAGAGGATTCACGTTGTTTAATGGTGCTGCCAATTGCGTGCGTTGTCATTTCGGCCCGGATTTCAGTAACACCGAATTCAGGAATATCGGTTTATTTAACGGTAAAGAACTGAATGATAGTGGCCGCGCTGCCATCACTAAAAACCCGGATGAGCTGGGTAAATTTAAGATCGGTCCATTGCGCAATATTGCTTTAACCGCACCTTATATGCATAACGGCATGTTTAAGACCCTGCGGGAAGTAATTGATTATTATAATGAGCCTGACAGGTTTGTGCCTAACTCCATCAACCGCGATGTTTTACTCAACAAGCCTTTGAATTTATCGGAGCAGGATAAAACTGATTTAGAAAATTTTTTGAGATCACTCACGGGATAGCACTCATTAAAAAAGCGTTGACAATGTCAACGCTTTTAAATTATTTATAAAAACTACATTATTCCTAACCATTCCGTCTTTCAGCAGGCCTTGTTGCCGGTTTTTTTGCCGGTTGTGCAGGGCGGGGTTGTACTGCCGGTTTTGTAGCTGGCTTGGTTGTTTGTGCAGGTCTTGTTGCAGGCCGCGTTTGCGGTGTAGCTGGTTTTGTTGCAGGTCTGGTAGATGGTTTCGGGTTAGCCGGTCTCGGGCTCGTTGGTGGCCTTGAGGGAGTGGTTGTACCCGGTCTTGTTGTAGGTCTTGTTGGTGTTGTAGTACCCGGTCTTGTTGGTGTTGTAGTGCCTGGTCTTGTTGCAGGTCTTGTTCCCTGGTTATTGCCAGGGCGTGTGGCGGGTCCGGAAGGTCTTGCAACCGGGCGGGTAACACGATCTCTTGTAATAACTGCCGGTCTGTTATTGTACACATTATTCCTTGCAATGGGCCGGGCCGGGCGTGCAACAGGCCTTGTATTCCAGTTGGGGGGGCGGTTGGTAGTTACATTCGGGTAATGAGGAGGCCTTCCCGAAGGGCGGTTACCATAATATCCCCCATTCCATCCCCAGGGGCGATATGGCGGACGGAACATGGGTGGTCCAAACCATCCCCATCCTCCGGGTCCATAATAATTGTGATAATGAAACCATCCGTAATTAAAGCTCAACCCCCAGCTTATACTCCATCCGCTCCATGGATTATACATCATACCAAAGCCCCAGGTAAAAGGACGCGGGTAATACCAATGCCCGTACCAGGGATGGTAATGCCAGCCGGTACCCCATACCATAGTGTTATAGTAGCGATAGCTGCCGAGGTATCCCGGTGTATAGCCAACATATACGTATTGCGGCGTTGTGTGATATACATGCACATATTTTGCATTATACGCGCTGCTGCTGGCAGGTATTTTTTCAACATCAGAAGGTCTTTCATTTGCAACCTCCCACGGCCCGTCAGGATTATTACTCTTGAACCATATACCATTCTCTAACGCGTAATACTGGTTGTTCGGCGCCTGCATCACAGTAATATTGCTGTTTTCAGCAAGCAGGAGATTGGTATTTTCTATCTGCACAAATTTAGGAGCGCCATCATAGGTTACGGTGCACTTTGCTGAGCTGCGTTCAACCTTTGCCGTTTGCGGAATATTTGCATCAATAATAGCTTCTTCCGCTGCTGCTGTTCCTGCCACACTTGCCAGCACGCCATCTTTTTCTGACCCATTAGGAATAGAAGCAAAAGCTGCAGGCAGCTTATCAGAAGGCACATACTCCCATGGGCCCTGTATATTGGTACTCGCATACCATCGTCCTGAAAGCAGGATAAAATTCTTTTGCGATTCAACATCCTTAAAAATTTCGTCAAGCGAATTATCAACATATAACAAGGTAGAACCTTCTACTGCTTTATAGGTTGGCTCGCCCTCTGTTTGCACAATTTCCGCAGGCACAGTGCTCACTAATATATCTGTTGGCTCAGTAAATTTCACTTCCGTTTCTTTGTCTTCGCTTTCCTCTTTTTTCTCCTGTTCTTTAAGGGCAGTATCAATGGTTTTTATTTTTGATGGCAGCGTTTTCACATTTGTCCAGCCGCTTTTTACCTGTGTTGAGCTGTACCAGAAGTTGCCACCATACAGGTAGTACTTTTTATCGTCAGGATTTTTAATAATAAGGTAAGGTGAATTAACAACCCTTACCATTTTAAGGTCATCGTCCTGCTGCTCCACGGGTTCTCCGTCAAGCACAATCAACGTGGTAGGCTTGCTCCTGTAGTATACCACCGGAGGATCAGTTTTTATGCCGGATTCCGTATCGGCCTTCTCCTGCTGCAGCATATCATTCAGCCGCTTCAGGTCTATGCGGATATTCATTGGCGGCACACCACTTTCCACTATCTTTTTCAATGTTGCTTTACTGGCTTCATCCCCATCAGCAAATTTTGATTTGGTAACTGTAATCGTTTTCACCGTGGCGGTATTATTCCCCTCAGGCGCCAGGTTCGCGTCAAACCACATTACACCAAACGTGGGCTCATCGCCTGCTGTTTTACGTATAGATACTGCTGCCCTGGCTGTAACATCATTACCGGTATATTTTTCGGGCTGAGGCTCAAATATGGAAATCACTGTTCCGTCAGAAGATGTGACATCCTTTGGCCATGTATCCTGTGCATTGCCCGGCAAAAACGAAAGCTGTAACAAAAACAGCCCAAACGTTATGAATAGGAAAGATTTCATGCTGTAAAGGTTTGTGATAATTGCATAATAAATGTACTTAGTATTTATCAATGCGTAAATAAAAACTACCGGCTCCGGTTAAACGAATCATGAGTAAAAAATTTTATTGAGGCCGGCTGTATCGCCCTGATGAAGCTATAGTGGCGACGCTCCGTTCATCTGTATCGGTCCGCGCAGCACATGGGCAGCAGGCTTAAAAGGTTCAATCAAAATAACATCTGCATCCATTTTTCAGCAGATTACTCATTCAAAATGACTTTTTACATATTATGCTTTTAAAGGAAAAACTTTATTTGTATATTAATGAAAACCCTGACTTATGCGTAAAAAACTCTGTTTGTTTTGCGTTGTCAGTATCAGTTATCTCACCTCGCTTACCCAACCCATTACTCAAACCATAAAAGGAACTGTTATTGACAAAGATTCCCGTCGTCCGCTTACCGGAGCCACTGTTTTTATTTCGGAAGATAGTTTGCACCGAAGTGTGGTTACCAATGAAGCAGGCATTTTTATTTTTACAAAAATACCTGTGGGCCGAAGAATTGTGCAATGTACCCATAGCGGATACGCGGATTTTGCCACAGACAATTTTGTTGTAAGCAGCGCCGGTGAAACAAACCTGGTGCTCGAGCTTGAACAGCAGTTCACACAGCAAAAGGAAATTATCATACAAACATCCAAAAATCCCAAACAGCCGGTCAACAAATTATCTGTTGTCAGTACAAGATCGTTTACTCCCGAAGAAACGCAACGGTATGCTGCCAGCGTAAACGACCCGGGAAGAATGGCAATGAGTTTTCCTGGTGTGCAGCCAATGCGTGATTCAAGGAATGACATTGTGATCAGGGGAAATTCTCCGGCAACCATGCTCTGGAGGCTTGAAGGCGTTGATATACCCAACCCCAACCATTTTGCACGAAAGGGCTCCAGTGGTGGCGGTATAACCATATTCAGCAGCAGCATGCTCGATAATTCAGATTTTTCTACAGGTGGTTTCCCCGCAGAATATGGAGATGCATTATCAGGCGTGTTTGACATGCGTTTCAGGAAAGGCAATCCGGAAAACAACAAGTACACCTTTAAAGCCAGTCTTATCGGGCTGGATTTTTCAGCGGAAGGCCCGCTAGAAAAAAACAGGAGTTCCTTTCTTATTAATTACCGCTATTCAACGCTGGGTATTTTAAGTTCATTCGGGTTTCATCTTACAGATGAACGTGAGCGTAATACCTTCCAGGATCTTTCTTTCAACCTGAATTTTCCATCAAAAAACAATCGTTCTGTATTTAATATCTGGGGGATTGGAGGAGTGAGTAAAGAAGATTATTCTGCCGTAGAGCCTCAATCAGACTGGAATGAATATGATGACTATGCCGTGTATGATTTTAAAACCAATATGGGGGCAGCAGGAATCGGGCATAGTTTGCAGGTAGGAAAAAGCGGGCTGCTAAAAACTTCTGTTGCTATAATGGCACAAAAAATAATTTACAGGGATGACACGCTGAATACATCAAAGCAACCATATACTATAAATGACGAGTTGTATGATAATAACCGGTTTTCATTCACCATTTATTATAATACAAAACTCGGCAGCCGGCTTACCTGGAAAACCGGCGTATTCATAAGCAGAATAGGCTATGGATTTACCCAGGGTATATACGATTTTGATGATGCTGTTTATCGCAAAAATATTATTGATGGAGAAGGTAATACCTGGCAATGGCAACCATATACACAATTAAGCTGGAAGCCGCTCAGCAAGCTTACGGTTAATGCAGGCATTCATTATTTGTATCTTTCGCTCAACAAAACAAATTCTGTTGAACCACGCATGAGCATACAGTATAAGCTCAATGCCAGTCATAGTATAAGCTTTGCAACAGGCCTGTATGGAAAAACCCTGCCTTTAGGTTCATACTTTTACAAAAATGCTGCAAACAGTTTTCCAAACCTGGATCTTGATATTATGCGCTCAACACATTTTATAGTAGCCTATGATGCATTACTTAAAAAGAACTGGCGCTTTCATTTGGAAGCATACCTGCAGCAATTATCAAGGGTGCCGGTAGTGAATGATGTTAACCGCACATTCTGGCTATTGAATATGATAGAAGGTTATGCAAACGAGGCTTTGGTGAGCAAGGGTAATGGTAAAAATATTGGCGTTGATATAACTGTTGAAAGATTTTTCTCCAGGGGATTTTTCCTGCTCGGTGGTTTTTCCATATTCAACTCCACGTTTCAACCTTTAAACGGCAGGAGTTATAATACGCAATATAACAATCGTACCGCAGGACATTTTACAGCAGGCAGGGAATGGAAATGGCGAAAAGAGCAAACTTTTACTGCAGGTGGAAAAATGTTATATAACGGCGGAATGCCCATCACTCCATTAGCGGTAAACAATACAACAGATTCAAGAAAGCCGGTATTGAATGAATCTGCTCCATTCTCAACAAGAATTCCTGCATACTTCAGAGCAGATGTAAGATTTGCGCTGCGAAAAGACAGGACAAAAACCGCATGGATGCTTACACTTGATATACAAAATGTTCTCGGCATAAAAAATACAGATGGGTTAAGCTACAGGTATGATCCAACAACCAATCAATGGGTATATAAAAAATTAGCCGGGCTGGTTCCTGTAATAGGGTATCAACTGGAGTTTTAGGAAAGTTATAGCGGAATAAATTTACGCTCTTTGCAAAAAAAGTATTTTATATTTTGTTTACAGATGCGATGGCATAATTTCAATGGACAAAACTGATCTTTATGCCACTCGAAATAGAACGCAAATTTTTAATAAATCATAATAAGTGGAATACTCTTCCCAAACCGCAGGGCAAACTTTACCGGCAGGGCTATCTTTTAAATGATATTCATAAAACCATTCGTGTAAGACTGAGTAATGAAAACGCTTTTATAACCATTAAAGGAAAAACAACAGGCGCAACACGAAGTGAATTTGAATACAATATTCCATTAACCGATGCGAAGCAATTGCTGGATAATTTTTCCAATAATGAAATTTCAAAAACCAGGTATAATATCTCTTATAGAAGCAAGCTTTGGGAAATAGACGTATTTCATGGAGAGAATGAAGGATTAATTGTTGCGGAAATTGAACTGCAATCAGAAGGCGAACCATTTGATATACCGGATTGGGTAACGGAAGAAGTTACGCATGATCCGAGATATTACAATGCCAATCTTGCTGTATTGCCTTTTAAGAGCTGGTGAAATGACAAGTTGGTGCCTACAAGTAATAGGTTGGTGTATTCAATTTTTCGCATGTAGATATTACTGTTACCGCAGATGCCTCGTGCCTCGGCATGACCTTTGGACTTTCAAAGGAGATATTCTTAAATATATTACTACTATTAATAATGGGGGGTGCAGGGGGGAGTGAATAACATCCTTTTTGTGAATAACTTTAAAAAGCAGCAGGGTGAAC